>OFEK01000314.1_pt1 | contig 58823 bp, 49 predicted proteins | sample 1521131 | NCBI WGS metagenome assembly OFEK01 (sample SAMN05720209, study PRJEB24109) | activated sludge metagenome | isolation source: Anaerobic digester | place: China | collected 2015-12-16
TTTATTCTTATACGTTTCAATTATATGCACCTCCTACCAGAATGTAATCTCTTGCAGGTATTTCCATATTATTGTAATTTATTTTAGAAAAGGAAAAATTTATTATTACTTGATATCCATTTTCGTAGGTAATTTGTGTAATATCCTCAGTTAATTTTTCATGTTTGATCATAAAAGTATTTTGTATTGGTTCTAGCTTTGATTTCCATTCATTATATATATCTAAAATAACTTCCCTCCACTTACTGTTTTCAGAAGTGAACAGTGTATTGTAACTGGTATTCTTTAAATTAAGGGGATTTCTTACAGTTACTTCAAAATATGGCATGCATCCATATTCAATCCATTTCAGTTTTAAAAGTTCTAAATCATATGATAGATTTCCGGGTTCTGAAGTATAAGGTATTGAACCATAGACTATCATTTGATACCATGGTATACTCTCATCCGTAATTTGGTTCATGGAGGATTCTATGGGTATATCGTATAACCTGTCAACAAGAGCTAATGTATAAAGATTTCCACCCTGAGCTGCTACATTACTATATGTCTGTGAAATCATATTTTTCCATACCTCAATATTATCGCTTCTTTGCAGTCCAAAGCTTTTATTGTAGTCATGAGTAATAAATGAACCTGCCTTGGCAAGCGCTACACCTATAGGCAAATTAGCTGACATTTTTATAAGTGCATTTTCATATAAACTTTCCATCTTCTTTGCATTTATTAAGAATTTACTTTTATTATGTGATACTGGTATCTTATTGCCTTGTAATACTACATCACGTCCTGTTGAGAACCCTCCTGAGCTTTTTGATGCACTATTCACATTCGTTTCCAGATATAAAAATAATTTATCATTTTCTTTATCAAGAGCTGCCAGTCTCTTTAACCCTGCAGAACCTCCCAGGTGATTGTCCGGTGTGGCAATATTAGGCTGGTTGTAATATCCATTTTTACTCCATCCCCGCAACATAATTTGCAAATTAGCAATATCATTATTAAGATAATCAGATGCAATTCTATTTACTTCGTCAAAGGTTGTCATATTTACAAATTTCTTTAAAAAAGTTTTTTCTTCTCTTGTTCCCATAAAAACATTTAGTGCAAGTCCTACCTCATCTTGAAGCTTGCTTTTCTTTAACAATCCCTCTTTTATCAAATAATCCCTATAAACATTTGCCATTCCGCTATAATTTGCTACATCATCATTTAAGAAAAAAAGCTTAACTTCGCAATCAAGTTGTATCATATCTTTATCAACTTTAACTCCGTAGGGGTTTGTTGTTCTGCTCCTGCCATTTATTATGATGTTGGAAAGATAAATCCGGTATTGATTCCGATACACAAACTCAAAACTTGCTCTATTAAGTTTTACCGCTGATGAATTAACACTGGTGTTAACATTAATTTTAGCACTTGAATCTCCTTTTGTAATTACAGCAAGGAAAGCATTCTTCTCATTTTTTATTCCATAAATAGGGAGCATCGCACAATTTTCTTCATTTGTTTCATCAAATATCTTCTCATGATCAAGCAAGGAATAAACATCAATAGTATATTGTTTCGTAAACTGATGTTTGTTATCTGTTTCATTAAAATAGCTAATCGCGCCACTGCCATCCGGATACACAATATACCCATCAGCATCCTTTGCAGCAGCACCAAAAAACGGAAGCAGCTCTACAGAAACAATAGAATACTCACCATTTTCCTTAATCTCGTCTATAGGAACAGATAATTTTACATGATCTTCCTCAAGTTCGATTTTAAGAGTTAAATCAATTGCCGAATCTCTAAAAGAAATGCGTAATTTCAATCCATTTTCAAGCTTCTCTGCAAATACTGCATTATCTTTTGCTGCAGAATAATCATTAATAAAGTTGCCTCTTGTATCTTTTTTGCTCACATATTTAATAGAAAGGATTGACTGCATATAAGTCTGCCAAGTTTTTGATGAATTTTTAATATCATATAATTCTTCATTTACTGCCGAATACCACATTCTTCCACTTAACTTATCAGTAAGTGCAATTGAAGTGATATCCTCTCTATAGCTCAATGAAAATCTATCATTTTCACAGATAAATAAATATTGATCCGGAAGGTCGGATTCAAATACTGAACTATTACTAATAGTAGTACTATTAGTAATACTATTATCTGCTCCAGAGGAATTCACAGAACTAAAACATACTGCTATAATAAGAACAAACAATATAATATGTTTCAATGTTTTCATATAATGCCCCCTTAAAAGAATACTAATTGTGCTTCCAGCAATATTTCTTCAATAAATTGTATCATACGTGCGACCAATGTATATGCAAATATCCCGGTAAACCAAATTAATATTACAGCAAAGAAAGTTATTACACAGACAAAAATTGTGTGTCTTATGTTATAATCATTAAGTCTCTTAACTGCCCTTATTATCAGCCACCACTGCCATATTGTTACTCCATTTACAAAAAGGGCAAACAGCATCTTTTCTTGTGTACATAGTATTTGTGAAAATAAAGTTGCAAATATTGTAACAATTATATAAGGAATCATACAATATGTCATAGCAACAAAATTTTCCTCCAATGTAGATTCCCCATTAAACTGTGATGAAATCAAAAAAGCTGCTATTATACATGAAAGTACGGGAAATGTAATTTTTACAATTTCCAATAAAAAATTAACATCCTGAATTTCAATATCCTGCAGTGGATAGTGGACATTGTATATGAAGAAGAATCTTACAGCAACAACAACCGCCCAAATAAAGGATGCACATTTAACATTTAATCTTCCTCTGCCACTTTTAATGTTATCCAGTGCACGACCTGGTCGATATAAAATTCCAAGTCCCATAACAAGTCCATTCAAAAAATTAAGTTTTTGCAACTTATAGCTTTCAAAACTATCTAGTACCACAAGAGTATTTCTCCACATTCTTACTATAATAAAGTAAAGAAGTGAAATAATCGCCAATGATAATAATACAACAATAAAGAAATTATTTTTGAGTAACTTATATCTGTATTCTGTAAATGCTTTTGAATATTCTACTCTGTTATTTGAATTGAAATATCCATCCATTGCAGCTTTCCAATTTCCCAGCTTGTAATTAGTGCTTGCCAGCCCATAATGTGCTAATGGATATGTTTCATCGTAGCGCATTATTTCTTCCCAAATAGCACTTGCCTCGTCATAATTACCATTATTATACATAATGGTTGCTTGCTGCACCAATTTTATAAACTCAGTGGGCTCAAAAATTTGTATGTTCCCATAACTTAAATCCAGTGCGTACAATCTTCCTTGGCTATCAATAGCTATAGATGACGGTATTGCAAACTTACCCTGAGTAGAACCAAGTCCTCCAAAAACTGCCAATAAGTTTCCTGTTTGATCGTACTGGTATATCTTACCATTCTGTTTTTGAATAGCTGTTATAATTCCATCCGAACTAACGGCAATATCGATAAATACAGGTCTTTCCCATTTGGTAGTATATACGCTTTCACCATACTGAAAAGATTTTGAAATTATATTACCTGAAAAAAAGTTTTTGATATAATCTGCTACGGTGTCAATATTATCATCAACTGATGTATACTTGCGGTATATGTTATTACCAATAGAATTTAAAATTTTAACCTGACCTTCAACTGTATCTCTGCTTACTGCATATATCAATCCCTTGTCATCTACACAAAAATTATCATAACTTGCAGCCAAACGCTTTGCAATACTTTTTTTCTGTACATCTGAAGCAACTATTCTTAGCAGCCATTCTGTAAAATCAAATCCAATTTTTGTTTGCCCAATAAATCCCCGGAATCTATTATTTTCATCAATAACCATTATATTTTCACTCAATAGAACATATAATCCACCTGTTATAGACTTTGCAATTTTTGTAGGGCTATATATGGCAATATCGGAAAGCATACCGCTTTCAGGTTTTAAAGACTCTTTTATAAAACTTCCATCTGCACTAAGCTGTATAATACGTGAATTTCCTGTATCTGCAATATAAACATCAAAGTTATCATCTACATATATGCCTTGAGGTTGATTAAATTTTTTGCCATTTGCTTCGGTGAATATCATTTTTGCTTCACCATCGTATGTAAGCTTCACAATACGGTTATTTTTTGTATCTACAACATATATCATGTCATTTTTATCAATAAAAATATCCGCCGGCTGGTTAAAATATTTAATTGCAGCTTCATCATTATATTTTATGGAATTAATAGTTTTACTATATATATATGGCTGCGGAATAGGCACATGCTCGCCATCATTAATAATATAATCTACTTCATATGCCATAGCTGCACTACTAAACATCATTATAAATATAATTGTTAGAACTAATACTCTAATTTTCAAGTATCATTTCCCCCTTATCCTTTGATTCCGGAATGAACCATAGTTTCCATTACTTTGTTCTGCATTGAAGTAAATACAACTACTGTTGGAATTGTCATAAGCATTGTAGCAGCTGCTACAGCACCTGCACGACCAATACTTGCTCCACCGCCGGAAATTGTTCTAAGTGCCAGTGGAAGTGTTTTTAGCGCCTGATTGTTTATATAAATTAATGGAGAAAAATAATCATTCCAGGAACTTACATAACTAAACACAATTAAAGTCGACCAAGCTGGAGTTAGTACCGGCATAACAATTTTCCAATATGTATAAAATTCACCTGCACCATCTATACGAGCTGCTTCCAGCAATTCATTTGGAAACTGTTCCACGAACTGCTTTATTAGAAAAAAATTGTATGATACCGCAATATTAGGTATTATTAAAGCAGCAATTTTATTTACCAATCCAATCGAATTAACTACAAGATATCTGGGGATCTGCGTTACATAAGGTGAGAACATCATTGTAGCAATTATAAATTTAAAAAGTTTCCTTGTTCCCGGAGGGTTATGTTTAACAAGGCTGTATGCACCAAGAGTGCTGACAAACACTGTTAATATTACCGTAATAACAGTTACATACAGACTATTAAGAATATATCTGGTAAAAGGTACTGTAGAACTTGACAATGAAAGCATAAGATCAGTGAAATTTTTCAATGTCGGTTCTTTTACAAAAAATCTTGGAGGAAATAAAAACAACTCATTTAGCGGTTTGAATGCTGTAGATATTAAGTATACCAATGGTAGAGAAGTAAAAGCTACAAGTGCTATCATAAAAATATATACAAATGTCCACTTTCCTTCCTTTTTTACTTTTAAAACATTCATTTTTGATTTAGTCATTTTAAATTTAACCATACTATTATCCCCTCTATTCATCTTTTGTTGACAGTAATCGCATAATTATATGCCCAAATGAATAAGTTATAATAAAAAGAACAGTTGCAATAGCTGAAGAATATCCCATTTGGAAACGTATAAATGCATAGTCATATAAGTGTGCTACAATAGTATGTCCCGCATAGTTTGGACTTGGCAAGCCTGCAACTGATACTGCAATATCAAAAACACCAAATGAACTTGTAATTGAACTAATTGCACCAAATAATAGCTGTGGTTTCATCATTGGTAGTGTAATATATTTTAATTGCTGATATCTGTTTTCTACACCATCTATTGCAGCTGCCTCGTAGTGTTCCTTATTTATGTTTTGAAGTCCCGCCAGAAAAACCAAAAATCCATTCCCCAAACTCATCCATATTGATATAACAATTATAACAGGCATTATATAGTTGGGATCTTGTGTCCACAATATGGGATTATCGATCAAACCTGCATTAATAAAAAGGTTATTCAGTAATCCATATCTGTCTGGGGAGAAAAAGTAAAGCCAGACAACGCTCATTGCAACTCCGGAAGTTATGGAAGGTGCATAGAAAGCAAGTGCAAATGCATTTCTCAGTTTTAATTGGTTAATTACCCAGGCAGCAATAAAGCTCATTAAATAGCCGATAGGACCTACAATGAAGGCAAAAAGGAATGTATTCCCTAGAGCAGTTAAGAAAATTTTGTCATCAAGAAATAATAGTTCATAGTTTTTTAGCCCGACAAATTTTGGAGGTTGAAGCATGTTGTAATCAGTAAAACTTAACAGAAGTGCTATAATAACAGGTAAAACTACAAATATAATAAAGAGAATAAAAAATGGCACAAGCATAATATATCCAACCCAATGCTTATGGATAAACATTTTTATTTCTCCAAATTTTGTTTGAGATATTTTTTTGTCAATATGTGTATTTATAATTACTTCCTCAGTTTTCATCTCTGAACACCCCATATTCTTCCTGCTTCATTTTTAATTCCTTGTTTATTTCTCTTACTGCATCCTCAAGAGCATCTCGAGGTGTTTTATTTCCTGCGACAACTACACTATTAAAGGCATTATTTATATATCTTCCTGTAAAATAACCTCCAAGCACAACTGGCGTTTCATTCGCCCACTTCCACTGTTCATTGAAGACATCCAGATCCTCCTGACGCCATTCAAGTGATTCAAATGCTTCTGCATTAGCGGTATTCCAGCGAGCTTCTATTCCTACAAGTGCTTCCAATTCACGAGCATATTGTATCTGTACTTCTTTGCTGGTCCACCATTTTATAAATTCCCATGCTTCTTTCTTTTTGCCGCTTTGCTGCAGAATAATATCACACTGAGCTGCAATACCTGCATTAGAACGGTTAACAGAGCCATCTCCTTCTAAAACACCAGGTATAGGAGCAATACCCCAACGCCCAACAAGCTCCGGGGCTGCAGTGGAGAGTTGCATGTAAAGGCCATATCCGCCAATTCCTATTGGCATTTCACCTGTACGCATGCGGTTAAAAAAGTTTGCATTAACCGGTACACTATAGTGGGTAAACATTTCAGTATATTCCCTGAAAGCCTGGAAAGCCTTCGGAGTATCAAGTGCCGAATATAATCCATCTTCTGTATAATAAGAACCTCCATTTTGAAGTAAAAATGATGTAAAGTCATGAGGCTGATAATAAGACATTCCATTTTGGTAAAGTTCGGGAAGTAAATAATGATATAGTTCGTAGCGTGTATCAGGTATTAAGATATTGTACTTCTCAAGAATATCTTTTCTGTAATAAAGGCAGGTAAAATCCATTGTTTCAGGAATTGCATATACTCCCTCTTTGTACTTGTAAGGAATCATTATATTCTTTAAGAATCTCTTTTCAATCTCCTCATAGTCAGAAAATTGAGATACATCTACAACAGCATCACGAATTGCAAATTCAACCGGTGAGCCTGAGTCAACACCCATTGCCACATCAGGAGCACTACCTGATATAATTGACAGCATAATAGCATTAGCACTTCCGGTATTGAGCTGTGATGATGGTACAACATTCATATTAATTAAAATTCCGGTTTCAGGGGTAAAGTTTTCATCAGCCATTTCCTTTACTATTTCTGCCCATTCAGTTCCTCTTGCAATCCACACATCTATAACAGATTTGACTTCTACATCATCCTTAACAATACTTGCCATGTTATTATAATCTTTTACAAATGATAGACGAAGGTTTTGAAATTCAGTCAACATTCTTTCAAAAATATTGGATTTCCTGTATTTTATCTCTATATCAGGAGTTGCAACACTAAATTTATCTAACAATAGAGGCTGATTTTGCAGCTCTAAATACCAGGATCCGAGACTTGATTGGGCTTGAGTTATCTGATTTAATTTGCGTGCTATGGAAAACGGATTTTTAACCATGCTTATCAACTGTTCCTTTATGGATTTAAAGTTACCGCTCATGGTAGAAGATTTTGTAGTAATATTATTGATCATCTGATATTTATAATCAAGACTATCAATTAATGTATATAAATCATTCTCTAATGTAGGAATATACTTAAAAAATTGATAATCATAGTTTGGGTCTGGAGCATTTCCTGTCAGTTTGACAATTTCCTGAAGCATATCTGATATTAACAATATATCACCATATAAGGATTGTATAATAGGCGTTAATTCACCCATTGTAACTGTTAATGTAATACTGTGTCTGCCTTTTTTCAGTTCAAAAAGATATGGATTTTTCCCTCCTAAAACTTCTGTTTCCCATGAGCTGTTATAACTGAAGCGGTAAGCCAGAAGTTCTTTAAAGGGAACTTCATCATCAATTGCAATTGTTCTATATGAAGGAAGCCCATCATTCCATGTTTGAAGAAAACGAAATCCGATCTTGTAAAGACCATCTTCCGGTACTTCGAATTCAAAGGTTATAGATTGGTTGCCTCTTCTCCAGCGCCATCCTCCTATGGTATTAAAAACCCTATAACCAAATGCCTTTGGCGTAGTTGCCGGATCTCCATTACTCTCAATTCTTAAGGTTGCATCATTTTTAGTAATTACTGTATCTTCCGCTTCAAATGTTAGCATAATTTCTTTCGCTTTTGTCTCACTGTTATGACTTTTGCTAACTTTTTCATAGCTTTTTATTTCTTTATATGGTACAAAGACTAAATCAGATATTGCCATATCCTGTGAAACATAATTCATTGAAAGCTCATGTTCACCTTCTTCAAAATAAAACACTAAAGGTATTGAATAAAATCCGCTTCCATCTTTAATGATTACATGCTGCCAGCTTTTTTTTGCTTTTACACTTGGACGAACTTCATCTCCAATACTGTTTTTTATAATTTCCCCTTTATCTTCCCAATCATGATAAAATACAATATTATCTGCTTCCGAAAATGGAGTTTTACCATCTATTTTAAGACTACGAATCGCATTATTACCAGATCCTCCTAAAATATAGTAATTTATTGTTATTACATACTGTCCTGCTTCGTTCACTTTAAATTTCCATTTATATTCATTAGTTAAATGCTCCCAAATTAAAGCTGCTTTAGGGTTTCCTCCAATATTATTTTCTATCTTGGCAGTACCATCAGTGGGGTTTAGTAAATCTATTTCAATATTTTCGCCAGCAAGCGTCTCTGGATATTCACTAAATACCTTAGAAAAGAATTCATTTTGAATAGATACATTGCTTAAGTTGTCAGCATTCAATGATTTCAGGCTGTTGATATTCTGTTGTAAACTTGCTGCATCAATTATTGCTATAGATGTAATTAATATGCTTACACATATAATAACAGGTATCAATAATACTCTTCTTTTCACCCACATTGAGGTTTCCTCCCGATATTACCTATATTTTACTTAATTGAAAACGTGTTGCTTCTACGCTTTCCTTACGTTTTGAGTAAATGACATACATATATCCATCATGTATCAATGTGCAAGGATAGCCATATAGTCCCCCCTTGTACATGCCTTCAAACTGTTGCTTGTATGGTTCATCCCTTAGAATATAATGCATATTAAAGTTTATTCCATCTTCTGACAAACAAAGTACAAGTGGGTTTCTTCCGCTTCTTGGTATAGGATTACCTACATAATAGAAACGTCCATCAGGTAATCTGCCAAAGTGGAATTTTGCATGATCATCTGAAAACTCAGTAGGAAAGGGCTCTGACCATTTTGTTCCGTCATCAGTACTTTCAGTACACCAAAGCCTGGGTGTATTACTTCTCAACATCATATGGATTACTCCATCATCAGTCTGAAAAAAAGACCCTTCACAAATTAACCTGGCATCCCGCCATTGTTTTCTTTTTATCGTAACTTCTATTGCTTCAGAATCATCTCTCACTCTATTATCTATACTCTCATATATTCCGGTTAAGGTGAATTTTCCTGTCCCGCTTATATCATCACTGTATGGATATACTATACTTCCTGAAATAATAAGTCTGCCTGATTTTGTTGGTTGAGGTCCAAAATTCGCTCCCATAGGTATTCCTAATTCTCTTGGTGCACTCCAATTAACACCATCGGTTGTGCTTACAACGCTCAACCCTACATTTATGTGAGCAATATCTCCTTTAGGTCTTAAATTCTTTGCCTGAAGTGATGAAGGATCATATTCATAATGCCCAAAGTAGGCATTTAAAACACCATTATGCTGATAAAAACCACATGCAGTCAAAACAAGTTCTGATCCAATACCCATAATAGAGTTCACAAGAGGTTCAGGTACAGACCAATCTATAAAGTTTTCTGATGTAGCATGCATAACCCTTTGACCACAATCATCTTCATTAACACGTCCATTAGACCATATTGCGTGGAATTTACCTTTAAAAAATGTAATGAAGGGATGATGAGAATAGCTCCAGCCTTTCATAGCATTGAAAATAAGTTTACATTCTGAAGGTAATTTAACTAATGGTTTATCAGTATAATTATTTATCACATAGCCCACTCCTATCTTATATGGTGAGAGGACAAACCACTGATAATTGGATACACACTCTTGTGGTATGCCCTCAATACTTTATAGTGCTTTACTGATTTAGTAAATAATTTATTTTATATTAATGTTACATTAATGCATGCTTATTTCAGAGCAGCCACTGCATCGTTGTATGCTTTTAAAACATCTTCCGCACCGAGTTTTTTAACTTCTGCAACAAACTGATCAAACTCACTTAGGGGTCTTGTTCCATCAATGAATTTTGGAATTTGATTATTAATAAGTGAATTAATCTGCTTTTCAAGTTCATTAATTGATTTCTTTACTTCAGGATCTAATACCACAGCAACCCACTGTTCTTTATAGTATCCGGCTTTAAGATCTGGTAATAGAACATCGTAAAAACCTTCATTAAATGTTCCAAGTGCTTTACCTAATAATGGTGTATATCCAACAAAAGGCGTAACATTAAGATAACCAACTCCAAGGTCTGATTGCCAGGCATCATCCGGACTTGTGGATACTTTGTACTTATCAACAAGTTCCTTTGGAAGTTCAACTTCTCCGTTTGGAAGTACATTGTAAGTGATACCTTCTTTACCAAGATTGTTAATTAGCAATGCTTCATCGCTGTACATCCAGTTAATAAACTTAAGGAGTTCTTCAGGTTTTGATGTGTTTTTGCTAAATACCAGTTGTTCATTGTACCAGTGTTTGGCGTATATCTGACCTCTTTTTTCACCTTGAGCATTTTCCATCAATGGCATAATCTGCATTAGGGCATTTGGGTTGTTCTGCCTCAGTGCTAAAGTCTGGCTGGTTGCAAATCCGCCATTATCATACCAGAAAAAGATCTTGTTATTTGCAGCGCCTTCTGCCCAAGTATTAGCATTGGTATTCATATATCCATTGTCTAAAATTCCTTCAGCATAACACTTATTTAGGAATTCAAGAATTTTTCTGTACTCAGGCTCCAACACCCCATATACATAACGTTGCTTAACAAGATCATAGTTTAGATTTCTCTGTGCTCCCATTGCATACTCAAGATTTAAAGGAGTATTACGCCCACCTCTCCCTGAATAAGGAGTACTGTCGGGATAAAGGTTCTTAAGCTGTTTCATGACCTCAAACCATTGCTCAAAAGTTTCAGGCATAGGGAGATTGTGTTTTTCCAGAAGGTCATAGCGTATAACTGGAACAAGCCCGCCTGGATAATTATCATTTTGAAGAAAATATGTACTATATACTCTTCCTTCAACCTTGGTCTTTAGAAAATTAATATCATCTTTAACTTTCCTCCAGTAATTAGGTAGTTCTGTTTCCAGTTTGTCAGTTAAATCCATAAAAAGTTTCTTTCCATATTCTGTTGTGTTGTTCTGCTTAACCCAGGTAATATCTGAGATAACACCTGAAGCCAGTACAGTTGCTAACTTTGCATTGAAATCACCTTGAGGGGTTATATCAAACTCCAGTTTAACATTTGTCTTGTCAAATACCTCCTGCCATCTGATACCATAAGGGTTCACTGTTGTACTAGGGTGCTCGAAAGTCATTATTGTAAAAGTTGTTGGTTTTGGTAAGAGCTTTTTAGCCTCCGCAGATGCTTTTGTTTCATTAGATGCAGCATCTGGTATTTTTGTTTCGTTTGATTTAACAACACATCCACTTAGAATGCCAGTAATTAATAATGCTACAAGAATTAATGATAATACCTTTTTCATTTACCTCACTCCTTTTTTAAATTAAAATTTATTTTTACACGTTTATATTAATGCATCGCAAAAGTTATTAACTTCCGCATGCCTTAAACGTCATTAAATTATATATGTTTAAGCAAAAGTTTTACTTCATCCATAGTAGGAATGGAAGTCTGGGCTCCCTTTCGTGTTACCACTAATGTGGACACAGAGTTTCCGAAATCAATCGCCTCATCTATACTCATTTCTCGGGTTAATCCCAGTGCTAGAGCAGCTATAAAACCATCTCCTGCAGCAGTTGTGTCAACTGCTTTTACTGAACTGACTGTTTTATGTACCCAGCCATCTCTATTCACCATGACTGCGCCTCTTTCTCCTAAAGTTACAATTACGGTTGGAACACCACGATTAACCAATTTATTTGCTCCAGACACAATATCTTCAATTGTATATATACTGCAACCTGTAAGTCTGGCAAGTTCAGTCTCATTTGGTTTTAATATATCAACATTTTGAATTAGCTCATCGGGTAAAAATTCAGGTGCGGGAGCTGGATCCAAAATAACCAGCTTGCCCATTTGCTTTGCAATTTTGGCAACATAAATTACAACATCCATTGGTATTTCAAGCTGCATAATTATAATGTCCGATTCCTGAATCATATTTATATGTCGATTAATAATATCTATTGATATGCATTTATTAGCACCTGATATAACAATGATCCTATTGTGTCCCTGTTTGTTTACCACTATAAAAGCTGAACCTGTTTTCTGGTTATCAAGTCTGGCAATTGCTGTAGTATCTACACCAACTGAAGTAAGATTATCAACTAAAATTGTTCCATAAATATCCCGACCAACAGCACCTATCATTGCAATACTAGCTCCAAGTTTACCTGCTGCATAGGCTTGATTAGCTCCTTTACCACCAGGAATGAATTCAAGATTATTACCAAGTACAGTTTCTCCAGTCTTTGGCATTTCATCTACATTAATGACAAAATCGATATTTAAACTTCCTACAACTAAAATTTTTTTCATAGGCTTGCTCCTCTTGAGGTGATTAATAATTATAACTAATTAATTTTTAATTATTTTATCTAATTGCTTTATTTTTCGGATGGTTCTATTTTATCAAAATAAATATCCAATGCTGTTCTATCCGGTAATGCTGGTTGAACGCCTTCTCTAGTAATACTAATACCTGCTGCATAAGTTGCGAAACGTATAGATTGAGTAATGCTGTTACCTTCACTTAAATATACTGCAAGAGCACTGATAAATGCATCAGCAGCACCAGTTGTATCTACTGGAGTAAAATCAGCAGCTGGAAAGTGCATTTCATAATCCTTATTTTTTAAGTAGCATCCCTTTGCGCCAAGGGTAACAATAATATTTTTAACTCCTTGCTTAAAGCAATAATCTGCCTTTTCATAAACTGTATTCTCTCCAGGAATTAGTTGATTAAGTTCATTTTCATTAGGAATAAAGTAATCAATATGCCTTAATAATTCAATATCTATATTCTGTATCATAGATGGTTTTAAAATTACTTTTACATTCCTCTTATTGCATGTCTTTATTGCATATTTCACAGTTTTATATGGTATTTCTGTGGATATTAAACAATACTCTGCATCTTCAAATAAATGCTTGAATTTTTCAATTTGGTCGGCATAAAACCGGCTATTTGCGCCCTGATAGAGTACAATACCACTTTCTCCATCTTTTGCTACACTTACATATGCCTTACCTGTTGGCATCAATGTATCAAATATGATTCCATCTGTTTTCACATAATTATTAGCAAGACTTGTATATATTTCTTTCCCATCGTTATCATTTCCAAGCCTGCCTATTGCATAAGCCTGTCCTCCCAGCTTTCCTACTCCAACCGCCTGGTTTGCACCTTTCCCTCCTGGAATTAATGCAATTCTGGAAGATACCAATACTTTTCCGTATTCAGGAAAATCGTCAGTATAAATGTTAATATCCATGTTCATACTACCAATAACAATGATTTTTTTCCTTTGACCTTTTTTTTCATTTGGTGCAGCAACACTATCACGTTCAATTAAAATTGGTTCCACATCAGTAATTAACTCTTTTGGCTTCTTTTTATTCTCAATTAAATTTATTAAGTGATTAATAGCGGTATTACTAACTTCTAATATCGGATATCTTATTGCAGTGAGCTTTGGTGTCATAATTTCGGAAATTGCTGAATCACCCGCACTGATAATGGATACATCCCTTGGAACGGAAAGACCAAACTGCTGAAGCATTCCATATAGTGCCAATGCCTGTTTGCTGTCCTCACATAAAAAAGCTGTAACATTCATATTTAACAAACTTTTTACTGAATCTATAGTTTTTTGTGGGTCTGAATCAATGATAACATATGCTTCATCAGATAGAATATCTACATTATAGAGTGCCTGTATATACCCTTCATAGATTTCATTATCGCTTAGCTGCAAATCTGAAGATAATATACAACCTATATTATGATGCCCTTTGCTTATAAGGTAGTTAGCAGCCATTAAGCCTATCTGTTTTTTCTCACAAAAGACAGAAACAATATTTTGCTGCATATGTATATTAGTTTTATTTAACAAAACTACTGGAATATCCTGGTCCTGAAATAATGAATATATGGTTTCGTCTTTTTTATTATCAGTATAAACAATTATTCCATCTGCTTTTTTGCCGATGATAACCTGTATGCTCCTTTTGCTCATGCTATCTTGAAAATCACTAATTTTTAAAACTATGCTATATCCATTTCTAGATGCGTCTTGCTCTATGCAGCTTACAAGTTCAAACAGTTGTTCATTCGCATTAGGAGGAATGAGTATTCCTATTAATCCTGAATGTGGATTTTGTTTTTTTTTGATTTCCGAGTAAGGCTCATACTGATACTTTTTAATTATTTCAAGAACCTTTTTTCTTGTTTCATCACTTATTGCATCATCCTTTTTATTAATTATTTTAGAAACAGTGGAGACAGAAACATTTGCGAGTGATGCAATATCCTTAATATTCATAGTCAATTTTGTCCCCTTCATACATTTATTTTATCATTTATAGTTTTTTACATAGATGTGATATAATATTTTAAGGAAACCATTTTCGTAAAACTATTTCCTAACTATGATAGAAGTGTAGCATATATTTTTTGAACTGTCAATATATTTAGGGTAAATTTTTTATCATATATTTAGAGTAAATTTTTTAACATTTCTGATCAATTTATGATAATGTCCTAGTATACCACAAATGATTACGTCCTAAAAGTACAAAAAAACATGGTACAATAGAACCTCATGAATATAATCGATGAGAACTAACTCCATTGTAACCGTAAAAATATCTTTCACCTGACTGCAGTGCTGAAAACAGAAACTACCTGTCCTGTTTCACTTGACTTTCGTATAGCATCAAGCAGTTTGGTAAGAGTCAATGCGCTTTCAAGAGAAGCCATATAAGGCTCTTCTCCTCGCATAGCTTTAGCTATGTGAGGATAGATAACCATAGAATCACCATATCTATTACCCATAGTTACCATGTTTGTTCCTTTTGCATCATCTCTAATTACTTCTACCGTTACAGGATTTCTATAAGATTTGGGATCAAAAGATTCCGGGTAGTTAACCTTATGTATCTCTATTTCTGTCTCTTTTACATATATTGTTCCTCTATCTCCCTGTATAACCCAATTAGGAAGCCTGTCTGAACCAATATTGTATTCTGAAACTACAGTAATGTCATCCTCAGTCTTTATAACTGCAAAGAATACATCCTCCACATCACCGGGATTAATTATCTGTTTCAACTCACCATAAACAGATTTTACAGGTTTTCCTGCAAGCTGCAGTGGTTGATCAACTAAATGAGGACCCCAGTTAAGAAGATATCCTCCCCCATATTTTCTCTCTGTCTGCCAATCATGCCTTATTCCAAAAGAAAATTCGCTCCTCCTTATTTGGAATACTTTCCCGATAACTCCTGATTCAATAAGTTCCCTAAGTCTAAGCAAATCACATCCCCATCTTGCAGGCAACCATGGCATAAGCAGTTTCCCGCTTTTTTCTGCTGTTGCTGCCATTCTTTGAGCTTCATTTATATTAAGGGCCCACGGCTTTGTAACAAGTACATTCTTACCGGCTTCAAGACAGTCGCATGTCATTTGGCAATGCTGGTCACTTCTGGTTACAATAACTACCAAATCAAGCTCTTCATCTTTAAGCATCTGTTTATAATCTTCATATATTTTGCACTTAAACCTATTATAAGCTTTGCTGCGAGCTTCAGGGTCTATGTCGCATACTGCCGTTAAGTCAAACTCAGGTAGTCTTTCAATAGGATCTGCATGAAGGGTGCTACCACTCCTCCCATAACCTAAAATCGCTGTTTTTATTGACATAATATCTCTCCCTTCTCAGTGCCATACAACACTTATTTTTAATAAATTCCACACTGTTCTAGAACTTCAAACATAGCTTCAATATTTTGTGGCGGAACATCCGCTTGAATATTATGTATTGTGCTGAAAACAAACCCTCCGCCAGGAGCCAGATCATCAATCCTGCGTTTTACTTCCTCTTTTACCTGATCAGGCGAACCAAAAGGCAAAACTTTTTGTGTATCTATGCCTCCACCCCAGAAAGTTAGAACATCTCCAAATTCTTTCTTCAAATCTTTTGTATTCATGTTACTTGCAGACACCTGAACAGGGTTCAAAATATCAACCCCGGCTTCTATTAAATCCGGTATGAGAGGTTTTATTGCTCCGCATGAGTGTAGAAAAACTTTTATGCCCGGAACTTTATCCTTTATGAAAGAAAAAAGCTCTTTGTGTCTTGGCTTTACAAATTTCCGGTACATATCAGGTGAAATTAACAGGCTATTCTGGGTTCCAAGATCATCAGCCTCGATAGCTACAAGGACATCTTTCTCTACCTTTTCCAAGGCTTTTCCCCAATAAGCCATCTTTATCTCCACAAGCCTGTCGAGTATTCCACAAACAAGCCCGGGGTCAAGAATCAAATCCATAAAAAACTGTTCAAAGCCTCTTAGCCTCAAGGCCATTTCCAATATACCCGCACTGACTCCATGCATAAGGAAAGCATAATCTCCATGCTTTTTGATTTCTTCTATGCGAGTGGGAAACTGAGCTGTTCGTGTTTCGTCCAGTGGGTCGGGCCATGTAAAATCATCAAGTTGTGATAGATTCATTTCTCCTGACATAGAATGGGATGTCATATCGAAGTAATAGCCTCCGGTGATGGGTTTTTTCCAACCAACACCCCACTCATCAGTAAACTCTATATAGTCACCAACTTCCCTATATTCCGTTTTACAGTTTGATGGTGCAGATGGTATAAGACCTCTGGTATCCACTCCAAGTTTTTCCAATACGCCTTCACGTACAAGAGCTAGCTGCTGTACCTGGTCTAGTATTTCAGGGTTTTCATCCAGTTCCTGCCATCCTTTATATTTGATGAAGTTTTTATATGCTTTAATACTGATACCTGTCATTTTTGTGCTGCCTAAATCAAGTGGAATCCTATCTGGTTCCTGGTGATTTATGGCAGCCCTTACGCGTTCTACCGATACCATTGTTTTGCGGTCCAAATCTTTCACTTCCTTTACCATAATCTACTTATCATAGCCCGCTATCATAATCTTCTTATCGCAGTCTTCTTATCATAGTCTTCTTATTATAGTCTTCTTAGTATAGTCTTCTTATCATAACCTGTTAAAATCTACTCGAACTCTATTTTAAGCTCCATCAAAATCCCTTGTAATGCTTCCAAAGCCTTTTCAGACAGCTCAGGACCGGTGAATCCTCTATACTTTCCTGCATGTGTCAGGTGTGGTTCTAGGGAAATGAACATTCCCTCTTTATCCCTCAATTCATCAAAAATCTCCCGTATCCGCCCATCACCCTGTCCTGCTACAACCATTTCTCCTGAACCCTTTTTGGAATCTTTAACATGTATATATTCAACATAATCTTTAAGTTTACTGAAACTTTCATTAAAGACATCCTCTCCTGCTACAACAAAGTTAGAGGAGTCAAAAACCGCTCTAAAATTAGTGTATGGCAAGGAGTTAAAAAGATTAAGGCATCTTGCACTGGTCTCTCCATAAATATTTGCTTCATTTTCATGGAGAAGAACAAGACTATTTTCCCTAGCTATCTCAATCATCTGCTTTAGTCTGTTTATTACCGTTTGTTGGTAAATGTCCAGTTCCTCTTTTTTCATGTAGAAGGAAAATATGCGAATATAACAGGTCTCCATTTTTAAAGCTATGTCTACAGCCCTTTTAAACCTGTCCAGATGTTTCTCAAAATCATCATTTATATCAACCTTACCTATAGGTGAGCCTATGGATGATATCTTGATGCCATTATCAGAAAACTGTTCTTTCACCATATCCAACTCATTATCACTTAAGTCTAGGACATTCTTATTCCAGACACTTCTTAATTCAACATACTTAATTTTATTCTTTTTCATAACATTAATTTGTACATTTAGATCTGATGATATCTCATCAGCGAAACAGCATATTCTAAACATTTAAGCTCCATTCCTGCTACGTGCGAAATGAATTCGCCCTTGCAGGATCAAAACTTTTTTGATGAAAAAGTTTTTATGGGCTTAAATTCATTTTAGCCGCGCGTGCAATTTATTTTTTCATAATTCTTGTGCAAAAAATATGCACATGCGCATTAGTTTTTCAGAAATTTATCAATTTCTTTCAAACTAAGCTCCATTCCTGCTACGTGCGAAATGAATTCGCCCTTGCAGGATCAAAACTTTTTTGATGAAAAAGTTTTTATGGGCTTAAATTCATTTTAGCTGCGCGTGCAATTTATTTTTTCATAATTCTTGTGCAAAAAATATGCACAATTGATTTGACTACAATTACTCAAAACTCTTCAGAATCTTAAGCTCACGAGGCAGATGAATTTCATAGTGTTCCCAGCCAATCCATTCCCCGCTTATAAAGCCGTTATATTCTGAATCCTTCAGGAGTCTTATTGCGGTTTTGTGATCCACTTTGCCCTGGCTTATAGTTTTAAACTCCAGTCCCTTATCAGTCCTTAATCCATCATGTACATGCACATGTTTTATCCAGGGTTTTAATATTTCAAAAGCTTTTTCTATAGTATAGGATGCTGTAAGTGCCGGATGCATTATATCCCAGTTTACAGCTATAGCGGGATGATTTACACTTTGAATAATATCCGCAACTGCTTTGGGATCACACCAGCTGTCATGGGTTTCAATACAAATTGTTACACCTCTCTCCAATGCATAATTCGAAAGTTTCATCATGGCTTCAACAATCAAGTCAAAACTCTTTTCTCTGCTGACACCTTCCGGTATATTTCCGCCAAATATCCTGATTGCAGGTGAATTGACTTCAGAAGCCAGATCAATTGAGCGTTTTGCCAATTCGATATTTCCTTCATTATTTGAAGGATTTGCAAAGCAGCAGGAGGTTGCTATACAACAAATCTTTATCCCGCTGTCTTCAGACTTCAGTCTAGCCTCACGCAAAACCGGTTTTGTGGAGCCTATCTCTATACCATGTTTATGTCCGGCACTTGTACGAGGCTCAAAACCATCATACCCATAAAGCCTTGCAATGTTAAGGGATTGGTCCAAATTAAGTTCTGGGGTGGAAAAGCTCATAAATGAATACTTCATAATAATTCACTCCTATTCATAGTGAAAATAGCAAATTAAATCTGTCTGGGAGCCTTGGACAAAAGTCTCAATATTGCAAAATAACCTGGCATAAGTTGTGTTTGTTTCCCAAGTCGATACAGCATATTGTTGTCAAATTTGCTTAATTTCTACTTTTGTCTATGGCTCCCAGATCAGCATTAATGTCTTATACTTTAGTGTCTTATTGTATAATGCCTTCTTTTTTTAGTATATATTTAAACGCAAAGAAAATATTTAAGAATATTGGCAAAAAGTTTGCATATCTTGCTATTATAAGGTAAAATTGATTCTACTGCATAAACTCTGATTTCGATGCAAAAGGCGAATGAAGCATGGAAACACCATTGATGGTGTGAAAAGCGCTGCTGAAACACATGGGAGCATTTAACAAATATAAATGTAAAATGGAGATGAATACAATGACGAACAAGGATGATAGATTTGAGAAGATATTGGACACAGATTTCTCTGCAGTTCATCATATTGATGATTCCTACGCCATGAATATCTTTCATTTTCATAATGTTTTTGAAATATATTTTGCTCAAACAGGAGGACTTAAATACTTTGTAGACAATAGGATATATCCCGTAGAAAAAAATGATCTTTTTATTTTTAACCACCTTGACCTTCATAGAATAGGACTGCCTCCCGGAATACATTATGAACGCCTTATTATTATTTTCAATCCGGATTATATTAAAAGTTTATGCACCGATACTACAAATCTGCTAGAGTGTTTTGTAAACAGAAGTCCGAATTTTTGCCATCGCTCGCCTTTATCAAATGAACAGGCAGAAGCATATATGTCCTTATTTCATAAAGCTCAGAGCCACATGGAAACCGGTGAATATGGAGATGACGTCTTAAAAAAAACAGCTCTTGCCGGGATACTTGTTTTTGTTAACCGCATATACCGGGATAATCATTACTCGCTTCCTATGCGTTATGACGCGGAGTACGACAAAGTTAAGCCTATTTTAGCATATATCGATGATAATATACATCAAAAGCTATCACTTGACCATCTGAGTGATTATTTTTATATAAGCAAGTTTCATTTATGCAAAATATTTAAGGAGGTTACAGGGTTCACTGTAAATGAATATATAGTATACCGAAGGATTATAAAAGCTGCCGAATTGCTGAGGAAAAACTTTTTAGTCTCTCAGGTGTCTGAAATGACAGGATTTCAAAATGACTGTCATTTCATAACAACCTTCAAAAAAATTGTGGGTATTACCCCAAAACAATATGCAATGAAAAAGTAAGGTAGAACAAGTCAACCTGACTCGTGCTCTTTATATATTTTAAAGGAATAACTCTGTTCGAATGTTTCAAATATATTACCACTTATTGCTCCAAACTGTAATTGCTCGGAAGTGTACCAGCCCATAAGATAACTAGCTAATCCTGTGCCCATAAAGTATATCTTTGGGGTTTTTACGATTCTCTTGTTAAAATTGTTGTAATATGGCTGAGGTAAATATATAATTCCTGAAATCCTAAGTATTGATACCCGGTTCTTAATGGTATCTACCGATTTACCGATATCATTTGCAATGCGTGAGTAGTTTGGCATTTGCCCTGTTGAATAAGTCTTTCAATTTACTCCATGATAATTGAAAAGAATATGCGTGTCTATAAAAATGTCTAAAACCCATATATTCAGTTAAAACTGAAATTGTTTCAGAAGTAATTACAGCATTTCTTTTATCTGTTTTCTTAGTCATTTGTATAAGCAGTGCCTTATGCCATTTATTTTCTACCGGTACAAAATCATCTACATACTTAGCTATACTTAGGAAAATTTTTTCAACGCCATCATAGAAAGAGTATAATACCGTCGCTAACGCAGCTATTTCTACTGAATCAGGCTCTCTATTTCTAGTACTATCAAACAAACAACAATTTGTAAGTTTTAAATAGCGTATCAATTTCAGATATTTCAAATTCTATTCTTTTAATAGCTTCAGAGTACACGATGCATATCATCCTTTCCAATTAGCAGCTTTGAAAAATTGGATTCATCATCTAAGTCTATTAAATCAATATTTCTTTCAAGATTAATAAGCAGTTGCCCGTATACCCTGAAAAATCTCTCCGGTATAAGTCCTCTTACTGCAATATCAATATCTGAATTTGATGAATAATTACCTTTGAAAAGAGAACCAAAAATATATGCTTCTACACACCCTTCATTTTTTTATAATGTTTAATGTATTTCAACATCAACAATGTATTCACTAGGAATAGAAAACATACTCCCACCACCTTAATTGTTATTTTTATTATATGCTAAATAATGGATTTTTCCTAATAGTAGTATAACATACAAACAACATCTTTGAATAGCTTTTTCATGATAGATAGTGCCAACTGCAGCCTCACATGCTAAACGCCCATATTTATCTGCAGTTTTATGCCCTATTTGCCATGGGCCATCCATTTCATTACCTAAACGGGTTCTCACCCTTATAAAGCATATTTGATGGTTGATTAAATGCAATATCCTCTATACCCAACATATTCATGGCTGCAAATAACACTTTACCTATGTGCCTAAACCCAACTCCTGCATGATGAGGATATCTCTTCCCAATAAGCACATGCCTGTAAAATCTGGCCATTTCCTTTACAGCGAAAACTCCTATCCCGCCAAAAGATTTAGAATCAATATCAAGGACTTCACCCTGTGCTACATAGCTCCTAAGTTTGCAGTCAGCAGTTCCTTGAAGTCTGAAAAGAGTTATGTCCCCCGGTCTTATGTTCCCTTCCAGGGTTCCTCTGGTTATATTTGGCTCATTATCCGGCTCAAGAAGCCTGTGCATAATAAGCTGGTACCTCATAGCACAATTCTTCATGCAGCAACTTGGTGTATTGCCGCAGTGAAAACCCATAAACATGTCATTATGGCAATAATCCCCTATAATTTCCTTATTATTATCATACATATCCTTAGGCACTGTATTGTTTATATCAAGTAGGGTTGCAGGAAGATCCGAAGCACAAGTAATTATGTATTCACTAAGAGCACCGTATATGTCTGTTTCACATGCTATAGGTATACCTTTTGAAGCAAACCTTGAGTTAACATAACATGGCACGAATCCAAACTGTGTCTGGAATGCAGGCCAACATTTGTTTGCAAATACAGCATATTTAGAAATTCCAATGTTTTTATCCATCCAGTCTTTGAGAGTAAGTTCATATTGAGCAAGTTTTGGTATTATTCCCGGAAAATTATTACCAGCTCCAAGTTCCTCCTCCATTTCCTTTACCACATCAGGAATGCGAGGATCTGCTGAATGATTATTAAAGCTTTCAAACAAGTCCAATTCTGAATTCTCCATTAATTCTACACCCAGGTCATAAAGAGGCTTTATAGGCGCATTACATGCCAGAAAGTCCTGGGGTCTTGGTCCAAAGCTAAATACCTTTAGATTTTTTATACCAAGTATAACCCTGGCAATATCCCGAAACTCATAAATCATATCGGCAACTTCATCAGGGGTTCCCACAGGGTATTCAGGAATATATGGATTAAGCTTTCTTAAGCCCAGATTGTATGATGCATTCAACATACCGCAAAAAGCATCGCCACGGCCTTGTATAAGATTTGTTTCAGTTTCCTCTGCGGCTGCAACATACATTGCAGGTCCGTTAAATTTCTGGGAAAGTAAGGTTTCAGGTCCTTCAGGTCCGAAATTTCCAAGATAAACCACCAAGGCATTTACACCTGCATCTTCTATCTCTTTTAATGCTTTAACCACATCTTTTTCATTTTCTACAACCGTAGTAGCCTGCATTATTGAAACACCTTGTTTTTCACAGGCTTCTGCTACTGCATTTCTTCTCCCTTCACTAAGAGAAACTAGAAAGCAATCTCTGCTCACCGCTACTATACCAAGTTTCACTTCTGGAACATTGGTCATATATACACCTCCCAAAATTTGACACCTCTATACAAACATAATATTCATATGAATATTTATTTAATATCAATTGAAAACTTATTTAACATCAATATAAGGAATATTTTAATGCCTTACGGACACAGCCCATCACTTTCTGTTTCTGGTTCCTATCATTTAGCATCCAGTAAGGCTTCCTGCCGCTTTATTTCTTTCAGCCTCTTCATTACATCATTTTCTCCACGGCCAAAATAATCGTGCAGCTGTTTATACTCAGCATACAACTTATCATATACCTTTACATTTTTGGAATTAGGTTTATAATATTTATCTTTTACCTTTGCCATTACACCGGCTGCTTCAACAATACTGTCATATCCTCCTCTTTCCTTACCTGCTGCCACAGCTCCAAACATAGCAGACCCTAGTGCAGGAGCTTGTGAAGATCCTGAGATTTTGATTTCCCTGTTAGTTACATCAGAATAAATTTGCATCATGAATTCATCCTTTTCAGCTATGCCTCCTGCAGCATATAATTCCTTTACGGGGACACCATTTTCCTCAAAGGTTTCTATGATCATACGAGTTCCATAAGCAGTAGCTTCAATTAGAGCACGATAAATCTCTTCAGGTTTAGTAAGCAGTGTGTATCCAATAATTATTCCGGTTAGATCTACATCAACTAATACTGAACGGTTGCCATTCCACCAGTCAAGTGCTATCAACCCACTCTGGCCTGGTTTCATCTTGTTGGCTTTTTCTCTAAGAAGCATGTGAATGTTTATTCCTCTTTCTCTTGCTTCTATCATATATTGTTCAGGTACACAATTTTTAATAAACCACTCAAAATGGTCTCCAACACATGACTGACCTGCTTCATATCCAAAATAGCCAGGTATAATGCCATCTTCTACGACCCCGCACATGCCGGGAACTATTTTCTCTTCAGTATCCAGTACCATGTGGCAAGTTGAAGTGCCCATAATCATAAGCATTTTCCCCGGCTCTGTAATGCCAACAGCAGGTAATGCCACATGGGCGTCTACATTGGAAACTGCAACAGCAGTTCCAGGCTTCAGACCTGTTAATTTGGCAGCCTCCCTGGTAATTTCACCGGCTTTTGCACCTATGGGATAAATGTCCCTGCTCAATTTGTCATCCACTACATTCTCAAGTCTTGAATCAAGAGTTTTAAAGAAATCTTTAGATGGATATCCCTTACGCTTATTCCACATAGCCTTATATCCCGCTGTACAGCTATTTCTCCGTTCATTCCCTGTAAGCTTCATGATAACCCAATCAGCAGCTTCAATAAATTTATCTGCAAGATTGTAAATTTCAGGTGCCTCATTTAAAACCTGCCATATCTTGGGTATGAGCCATTCGGAAGATATCTTGCCGCCATACCTTTTAAGAAATTCTTCACTACGCTCAACAGCTATTCTGTTCATCTCATTGGCTTCATCTTGGGCTGCATGGTGTTTCCAGAGCTTTACATAACTATGAGGCACATTTTCAAGCTCTTTCCTTAAGCATAGTGGTTCACCATTGCTGTCAACAGGGAGCATTGTACAGGCTGTAAAATCTACTCCCAGACCTATAACATCTTCATTGGAAATGCCCGACTTTGAAAGCACATTTCTAATTGTGGTCTTAAGCACATTAAGGTAATCCTGTGGATGCTGCAAAGCCCAATCATGCTCCAACTTTGTGTTTTTATCAGGCAGATATTCATCCATCACCCCGTGAGGATATTCCATAACATCGTCGGCTATTTCTTCTCCTGAAGATACATCAACTATAAGAGCTCTGCCCGACTGTGTTCCAAAATCTACCCCAATTGCATACTTTTTTCTGCTCATATTTAACCCCCTCTATATTTTTCTAGTATTATCTTTCTATATAATGCAAAAATAATTTTATATGGAACAAATTAGTTTTTTGCGTATTCACAAATATCAATTTGTTTCACATTTTAAATAATGACCTTACAAACTCTTGCAGGATGACCTGACAATTAGTTCAGGCTCATAGGTCATTACAGGCTTATGTATATTATTCTCCAGCATTTCAATAAGATAATGTGCAGCCTGTTCCCCCATTTGCTTTTTCGGATGCCTTATTGTTGTAAGTTTTATATCCGAAGCAAGTGCCAGAGCAGAGTCATCGTATCCTATTATGGAAATATCATCCGGTATTTCCAAACCTCTATCCCGGATCGCCTGAACAACCTTAATAGCTATTTCATCGTTATAACATACTATAGCATCAGGTCTTTCCCGGCTTTCAACAAGTTTCTGGGCAAATATATAAGGATAAGTTCCTTTACTCTCAGTGCCGTAGTGACCTATAATACTTTCGTCTGGTGTGATATTAAAGCTTTTCAATGCTTTTTTATATCCTTCTTCCCGCTTTAACCCCTGGAGATCATCTTTTTTAAAAATACCTGCAATTTTCCTGTGACCTGTTTGAAGTAAATGCTGAGTGGCAGTAAACCCACCTTTCACATCATCCATAATTATATATGGACTGTCATAATCTGGATACGCAGCATTTATAAATATGGTTTTAATATCTCTGGATTCAACCTCCTTCAAAAGGTGAAGATTCGTATTTTCTTCTGCACTTCTGGTAGGTTCAATTATTAAGCCCACTATATTTTGTTCCATAAAATTCATTATATGTTGAGCTTCTTTTTCCTTGTTATTGTTGGTGTTTGCAAGAGCAAGTACATATCCTCCTTTTGCAAGCACCTCTTCAATTCCGCTTATTATATGAGGAAAGATGTAATCTGATATGTATGTAGTAATTACACCTATAATACCTTTATGATCAATGTTTTTATTATAGTTTGCAAAAGTACCCCTGCCTTGTTCCTTATAAACCCAGCCTTCCTTTGCAAGTTCACCAAATGCCTGCCTTACAGTATGACGACTTACTGCAAACATTTCCATAAGTTCATATTCAGAAGGAAGCATTTGACCGTTACAAATAACGCCTTCTCTAATCAACTCTTTTATATATAATTTTACCCTCTGATATTTGGGTTCATTAGTTGCCATATTAAGCATATATATCCTTTCGGCCAACTTGTACGTACATGTAAATTGTAGCATAAGCGAATTTATGTGTCAATTGTTATTAGTACTTTTTGTCAAAATTATTGACTTCATATATAAAAAGAGTTACAATGTACACGTGTACACCAGTATATATAAATGAAAGCAACATCATTTGATAATACTAAACCGAGTTAATGAGCATGTACACCAATGTATAAATGAGAGGGGGCGATTATTGTAACAACCAGAAATGATGTGGCTAAAATGGCAGGTGTGTCTGGTGCTACAGTTTCCAGAGTTTTTAATAACCCTGATACCGTATCTCAATTAACTCGTGAAAAAGTTTTTCAGGCGGCAAAAGAGCTAAATTATCATCCAAATGTTATAGCAAGCAACTTTACAAAAGGAGTAAGCGGAAATATAGGGGTTATAGTACCACGAATTCCCAATGTTCGCATATTTTCAGTCTATTATTTTACTGAACTCCTGAACGGAATAGGAGACGCTCTTTCAGAAGAAGGATATAATCTTGTTTTATTTTATCATAATTTAGAGTCGAATTATTTACGAGCAGATTATTTAGGACCGGATTCCGCCAATATAGCCTCAACAAATATTTCGAGTACGAACGAATCTCTGGCTTACAAATTCTCGCCAGCAGGTAGATTATCATCAAAGCATGTAGTTACCGGTGGAGATTATTCTAGATACTTCCTGGGCGGAAAAGTGGATGGATGTATATTACTAGGTACATATTCAAATGATCCCGCTCTTTTGGAACTAAAAAAGGAAGGATACCGGTTTTGTCTCATAAATAACTACATTGAAAATTCCGGAATAAGTTTTGTAGATGTGGACCATATTACAGGCAGTTTTAATGCGGTTAAGCACCTTATTGACCTTGGTCACAGGAGTATTGCATTTTTAAATGGTCCGATGCTTTATGTAAACAGCACAGATAGGCTTAAAGGTTATAGAAAAGCATTGGAATCATATAATATACCTTATGATGAGAAGCTTGTCTTTCAAGGTAACTATGGCAGAAAGAGCGGATATTACGCAGCAAAAAAAATACTGAATCTTAAAAAAATGCCTTCCTCCGTTTTTGCAGCTAATGACAGGATGGCAGCAGGCCTCATTCAAGGATTGTCTGAAGAGGGTATAAGGGTTCCTGAAGATATTTCAATTTTAGGCTATGATGACTCGGATATAGCCACCTTAATTGCCCCTCAGCTTACAACAATGCATGTGCCTTTTTATGATTTAGGGAGAAAATGTGCTTTTGAGTTTATAAGAAGTATAAGAAATACGAAAGAAGGCTTTCAAATAATAATAGAACCTGAATTAGTTATAAGAAAGTCGACTGATTATGTCCGTAGCCCATCACCAAAGTGATAGGCTTCCAAAGCCCTTATTGACAAGACTACAGATAGCGTACAAAAGAAACTAAATTACTAAAGTTTTGTGGTCCATTTATTCCATGTAGAATCATTTTTACGCTATATATAATTTTAGCAGTACAAGATCCACGAAAAATCAATTTGGGAAACAATAAAGCATTCAATAAGGCATGCAATGATTATAAAAATAACTTTATATAGGAAGGTGAGTTTATGAAAAGAAAAGCTTTAATAGTTTGGGGTGGATGGCTAGGTCATGAGCCCGAGCAAGTTATGCAGATTTTTAAAAAAACTCTTGAAGAATGTAGCTTTGAAGTGGAGGTTTCAGATACTCTTGATGCTTTTTTGGATGTTGAAAAGTTGAAATCCCTCCACCTTATAGTCCCTGAATGGACTATGGGTAAAATAACCAGAGAACAAGTTCAACCTGTTCTGGAAGCCGTCGCTTCAGGAGTTGGATTAGCCGGATGTCATGGTGGTATGTGTGACGCTTTTCGTGAAAGCACGGAATGGCAGTTTATGACTGGTGGACAATGGGTTTCACATCCCGGAGGAGATGGTGTTGAATATACTGTAAATATTAGAAGCAGCTCCAGTCCTATTGTTGAAGGTATTGGCGATTTTGTAGTAAAGAGCGAGCAGTATTATGTACATATTGACCCTGCAATCGAAGTTTTAGCTACTACCCGCTTCCCTGTTGTTAACTGGTACCATGCCTCAAATGGACATGCAGATGTCCCTGTAGTCTGGACAAAAAGATGGGGGCATGGCCGCGTATTCTATAATTCCCTGGGGCATCATGCTGATGTTTTTGATATTAAACCTGCACTTGAAATTATGTGCAGAGGATTCTTGTGGGCTGCAGAAGGAAAAGATATTGCAGTACAAAGAGATCTTAACGCAAATATATTTGAAAGTACCAAGAAAATGTTTTGAACCTCTAGTTGATTTACGATTATTATTAGTGGCAGAATGCTTTTTTTAAAGGAGATGTTATTTTTGAGTAAAGTTAAAGTTGGTGTTATTGGTTGTGGGAATATAAGCAGTATATACTTTAAAAACGGTAAACTTCTGGAAATCCTTGATATTACAGCATGTTCTGACCTTGATATTGAAAGAGCCAAAGCTAAAGCCGAAGAATTTGGCATTCCCAGGGCATGTACTGTACAGGAACTTCTTTCTGATGAGGATATTCAAATAGTCTTAAATCTTACCATTCCCAAAGCTCATGCAGAAGTGACTCTTGCTGCATTGGAATCCGGGAAAAACGTTTATGTTGAAAAACCTCTGTCAATTGCAAGAGAAGATGGGCTGAAAGTACTGAAAAGGGCTAAATCTAAAGGACTTCTTGTAGGATGTGCTCCTGATACTTTTTTGGGTGGGGGTATTCAAACCTGCCGAAAGCTTATTGATGATGGTTGGATTGGCGAACCTGTTGCCGCCACTGCATTTATGACTTGCCACGGGCATGAAAGCTGGCATCCCGACCCTGCGTTCTATTATAAGGTTGGCGGTGGTCCTATGCTTGATATGGGACCTTATTACCTTACAGCATTAATTAATCTTATAGGTCCTGTTAAAAGAGTTGCGGGTTCAGCAAGAATAACTTTCCCTGAAAGAACAATAACAAGTGCTCCTAAATACGGCAATAAAGTTACTGTTGACACCCCTACTCATATCGCAGGAATTATGGATTTTGAAACAGGAGCTATCGGAACAATAATTACGAGCTTTGACGTATGGAGTGCACAACTACCCCGGATAGAGATTTATGGTACTGAAGGTTCTCTAAGCGTTCCTGACCCAAACACCTTTGGAGGTCCGGTTTATATCAGGAGAAAAGACGCATCCCAATGGAGTGAAGTCCCCCTTACTCATGGATTTTCTGAAAACAGCAGGGGTATTGGTCTTGCTGATATGGCTTACGCGTTACTAAGCAGCAGACAGCATAGAGCAAATGGTGAAATGGCATACCATGTCCTTGACATAATGCACGGTTTCCTTGATTCCTCAGAAAGCGGAAAACATTATGATGTTCCAAGCACCTGCAAGCGTCCTTCTCCGCTTCCTATGGGATTGTCAGCTAATGTCCTGGATAAATGACCGGGTGCATTTAATTTATTTAAAGAAATTATTGGTAAGGAGTATAAGTGGAGGATGCTGTAGCTAGGCAGGGGTAACTCTTCTCTCAAGTAACAGGTATTCCTTTTATGCAGAAGAGTTTCCCGGTATCTTAAGCATTGGAACAGCAAAATCAGTGTTTGAGCAAAATAACTACAACTATTAAATTATTATTTATCAAGTTATTTTGTGAGTTTAATTTTGCCCGTAGCTGAATTTAAAGGCTCTAAGCACTATAACGGCAGCCCCTGATAAATATTTCTTCAAATCCAGTAAATGCGCATCATAGGCGTCATTCCCTATTTATAAAAGCCTGTACCTGTTCCATATTCGGCATTGCTTCCTGTGCTCCTTTTGCAGTTACAGCAAGTGATGCCACTGCATTTGCAAATTTTACACAGTCTGCCGGCTCCCTGTTTTGCGACAGTCCAAAAGCAAATCCTGCATTAAATGAATCACCCGCCGCTGTAGTATCTACAACATTTACTTTACGTGCAGGAACATGGATAAACCTTTCTCTATCAACAATAAAAGCACCTTTTTCTCCTGCTTTTGCAATAACGGTTTTTACTCCCCTATCCAGAAGTATGAATGACGCTTTTCTAATATCTTCTTCAGTACAAATCTTTACCCCTGTTAAAGCTTCAAGCTCCGTTTCATTTGGCGTAATATAGTCAACACACTTAAGGACTTCCTCCGTCAAGGATATAGCAGGAGCAGGATCAAGAATAATTATCTTGTTTTGTTTTAATGTTTGCTGAGTATTTCTAATTTTTTTTACGCAAAAATCCACAGTCTCAAGTGGGATTTCCAGTTGGAACAAAAAGATATCACTCTCAATGATGTATTCGAGTTTGCGATTTATATAACCCATATCTACCCTGCCATTTGCACCAGGAATAACAACAATATGGTTTGTCCCTGATCTATCGACTTCTATTACTGCAACTCCGGTAGAAACGCCAGGTTCAATTTCTATACCCTTAGTTTTAACACCATTTTCCACTAGAACCTGCAGATATTTTTTTCATAAAAATCTCCATGTCCCCAATGTATTCTCCATTCCTCCGCTGTCAGCTTTGTTTTCTACCGTATAATTCTTTCAATAAACATCTTAACAAAAGCATCTGCATCAACATTCCTTGCTGCTTTTATGTGTGAGTCAACAGTTTTATTGTTTGCAGACCAGTTCAAACCCGTTTTATTAAATGTAGTACCTCTTGAATATTGACCTTTTGTTTCCACAACAATGTTTTCATTTTGCACTTCAATGATACTGTCGCTAAAAACAGTTGTTATCCCGATGAGGTCTACCTCTGGTGAATTTAATGCAAATGCTATTGCAAGAGCATCATCAATATCATCACCTATGTCAGTATCAATTATTATTTTCTTTTATCCATACTCACATAACTCCCTTGTTTCATATTAATATTTGTTATTTTGTATGCTGTTTATAAACCAATACTCTACTAATCGGTATTCTATTAACCAGTAATTTGCTAACCCGTACTTTATTAGCCAATACCGGATTAGCTAATACCCGATGAACAGATAACCAATTAGTCAATACCCATTAACCAATAACCGATTGATTAGTCAATACTTGGATATACTATAATATAACTTTTTATATTTATATATAACTAAATGGCTATACATTTATGGTTTATGGCTTTCTTTTCTTAACAAAAGAAACCTGGGAGTTGTTTATATAAGCTTTGATGAAGCTTTCTTCCTATCTCTGTCCATAGTAGGAATTCTTCCCGTGTTTTCTCGAAAAATGCTTATTAAGAAGTGCCGGTGACATTGGTTGGAAAACTCCTGAAGAATCATCAGATGTTTTCCCACCTGTTTTCCCGTCCGCTGCCATATGCCGCAGGGATAAAGTATTAAATGCCATCATTGCAATTTCTTCCATAACCACCGCATGGTAAACTGATTCTTCGGGATTCTTTCCCCAACAGAATGGACCATGCTCGTTAACCAGGACCCCAGGAACAAAATCAGAATTAATATTTCTATCCTTGTAAGTTTCTACAATAACATTACCGGTTTCTTTTTCATAATCTCCATTGATTTCTTTTTCAAACATTTTTCTGGTACATGGTACTTCCCCATAGAAGTAGTCTGCATGTGTAGTTCCAAGAGGTGGTATGGATAAGCCTGCCTGAGCAAATATTGTTGCCCATGGCGAATGAGTATGTACAATCCCTCCAATTTGGGTAAATTCTTTATATAATACTAAATGGGTAGGTGTATCTGATGATTGTTTAAGTTTACCTTCTATAATATTGCCATCAAGGTCAAGCACCACAAGATCTTCAGGGGTAAGAGCATCATAGTCAACTCCGCTTGGCTTTATTACTACAAGTCCTTTTTCTCTGCATATGCCGCTGGCATTACCCCATGTATAAATAACAAGCTCTTTTTTCACAAGTTCAAGATTTGCCTCATATACAGCTTTTTTCAATTCTTTAAGCATTTTTATCACCGCTCTTAATATAATCAAACATAGTTGCATGTACTATTAATTATATATTCTTCTATTGTAGGGAACTCATCATCTCCATCTATGTAGAACTTAATTTCACCTTCTCCCCACCATCCATTGTTATCAACACCCCATGCCATATAAGTCTCTATGTATTGACCTTTACCTTTGATTCCATCAACAATAATGTATACATCCTTATATGGAAGAGGGTTTACCCTTCTAAATAGAGCTCGGTACTTCTCTGCAAATAGTACCCGCAATATATCTGTATCCGTTTTCTTCATCAAAGTAATAATATGTAATCAGCACATCTCCATTATTTAACAATACTGAACATGTGTAACCTATATCAGTCCCAAGTCCGTCATCCCTTAAAATAACTTCCTCGGCTTCATCAAAATTATTGCATTCAGCGTTTAGTAAAATTGCTCTTAAGCCATAAAGCTTATATCTATATCCATAGGTTAAAATAACATTACCGCTTTTTAGTCTTAATGGATGAAAAGGACTGGGCGAATAAATTTCCCTTGTGGCAGGTTGGGTCCATGTTTTACCGTCATCAAAAGACTCACAGGTTATTAACGGAGTCATTTTTACACTATCAGGCTCATAAACACTTTTACCCCCGATTTTGTGAGTTCTGATAAAAGCAACAAGTTTTCCTGATTCAGTCTTAAATATGTTCGGTTCATAATAGCCATAGCCTTCCACTTGCGGGATGACTGAAAGTTTCTCCCAGCTTCTGCCTTTATCATATGTCTTTAAAAGTACAACTTTGCTGGTTTCACCTGCTATATTATCTCCATATACAGGTAATACTATGGCACCATCATCCAGAACCGCAATATTACCCCTTACACATATATAATGTTTCCCGGGATATTGTATTGGTACTGGTTCATCCCATGTGTTTCCTCCATCAAATGACCTTATTGAATAAGCATCATCCATTCTTGCAATATATTTATCATCAATAATTCTATCAGAAGGTAGAATTTCTTTAATATCTTTCTTTTTGAATATTTTCCACATGAAAAATGTGGTGAATATTGTTCCGTCTGCTAATTGGTTCAGGCAGGGATCTTGCACTCCATATACAAAATCATCATATATAATATTTACTTTTTGCTCCCATGTGGCACCTTCATCTTTTGATGTTACATATACTGCTTTTGAAGTAGAGTCTATATGGGTAACCTTGCCAAAATTTTTATTAATCCCGGCAATAAATTTTTTTTGACGGTCGGTAGCTTGCCTGAAACCCACCATAAGAGTCCCGTCACTTCTCCTTATTACATTTGGGAAAGTGTTGTAATGCCCATCCTTGTATATGATCAAATCTTTAATTTTTTCCAATCTGCTCATCAAAACTAATTCCTCCTTTATCCCTATAACATTCTTATAACTATCATATTGTAACTTGAATATGATAGTTCAGTTTTATGTTTCCTAACAGGATATTTTTATACTATCAAAGGAAATTTTGCTGTCAAGCACCCCCCGTTCGGGCTTTCGTTGGCACAGAATTTTTATAATCCTACACTCTGCCAAAACTCATTCACAAGATTTTTATAATTGGATATATGTTCCTTCACGAAATTATCATGAATAATTCATATCGCAACGTATTATATAAACAAATTGGAACATACCATATCTTTCTTATGGAAGTACAATATATTTCCTTGCATATTCAGAAGGAGGAACGCCAAAACATGCCTTAAAAGCTCTTCTATTTTTATGTCTCTTTGAATATTATCAGATATGGGGAAGGGTTCAAGGACACCCTGCTTATGGGCATCGGCCACCATAAAAAACAATGTGTTATAAAAACTGAATATATTGGCAACAAAAATATGTGAATTTTCCTGAATAAGTAAATCAACAGAAAACAAATCTGTTATAAATTCATTCATATTAACCATCACTCTGCCACGATACATACTCTTTTTCCCCAATCTCGATCAGTGCTTCTCCATTAGTTACTTCATTAACAAATTCTATAAACATTTCAACATCATCAACCGGAACCAATACTACCATTTCCACATCTTGAGTATATTCAATATTTCTTATATTATAGCCATAATTAATGACCTGATTCTGTACCTTGCCGAATACAGGATATCCCATTATTATACTAATTGACACACACAATCTTTTTGTTATTATTCCGGCAGTTTCAACACCCGAAGATGCGCTCCTGCCATATGCCCTCACAAGTCCTGCTGCCCCCAGCAAAGTGCCGCCAAAATATCTTGTTATAACCACTACCAGGTCCTGAAGATCCATTCTCTTTATCACTTCAAGCACAGGAAGTCCCGCAGTCCCAGAAGGCTCCCCATCATCACTGAACCTCTGAATAATATTATCACCATTAATATAATATGCATAAACATTATGACTGGCATCCCAGTATTTTGATTTTATCTCATTAATAAATTCAACTGCTTCTTCTTCACATGTAACTGGTTTTACATTAGCTATAAACCTTGATTTTTTCTCCTCTATTTCGGCTGAAGCATGGCTTAAAATAGTTTTGTATTGTTTCAGCATCCCCTCACACCATGGCTGGTTCTGGAATGTACTCTGAAACATGCTGGGAAATATGTTTTGAGGCATTTTCTAAATTATTTTCTGAAGCATACTCTGAAGCATTTTCTAAGATATGCCTGGATAATAAATTAAGCATTGCTTTATTATGATTGTGTGTTAAAAGCCCCATAGCTTCTTTTGTTGAGAAGTAACCACCATCCGTGAACCCTTTTTCTTCGTTGATTAAATATTCTTGATCCTGTGATATCATTACATACCAGATAATTTTATTATAGATTGGTTTATGATGTGTTTCTGAAGATATTTCAAAACTTGCATGACCTGCAGTCGATATTATTTCTGCCGCTATTCCGGCATTTTCTCCAACTGCTCTTAAAGCAGCTTCACCAGGTAGTTCATCCATTCTTATTGCAGTCTTTGGAAAAACCCACTCCCCTCTCTCACTTTTGAGAAGGAAGACTTTTTCATCCCAAAAGACTAAAGCACCTGCGCAGTTTTTAACAAGCATAGCAAAAACCCCTTTCCGGCTCTTTATTATTGGATAATGTTTTAATAAAACTATCCTGCTTTAAATATCCTACTAAAAATATCCTCTATTATTATAATAACCAAAAAAGGGTTTTTAATCAACATTTCAAGAATAATTGTAATCTTTATGAAATAGTATTTATTTCAGCATACTTCATTATTTTATAAGCTTTCGAATTTTCAATTACTACTTTAGCCTTAATTCCTTTATCGGCAAAGTCTTTTTCCAATATCCTCCCGTTTTCGTAAATATAAGGCAAAACCCATCCCTCGTTATATGGCACCATCAGGTTTAACTCAACTTTATTCACGGAAAGAATTCCTTCAATACTTTTAACAAGGTCGTCCAGGCCATGGCCTGTTATAGCAGAGATTTCACATACTTCACTATACAAATCTCCATAAGCACTTTTTATCGGGATTCTTTCCGGGATTCTTTCATTCCCTTCATTTGCCTCATTTACTTTATTTGCATCAAATAAATCAATTTTATTTAGCGCAAGAATCACAGGCTTGTTTTCAGCTCCAAGGCTATGCAGAATTTCATTAACAACCTTAATATGCTCCTCATATTCCTCGTCAGTCGCGTCAACAACATGAATTAACGCATCAGCATAAACGGCTTCCTCCAAGGTTGATTTAAAAGCCTCTATTAATTCTGTAGGCAGCTTTCGTATAAATCCTACAGTGTCAATCAGGAGAATATCTCTTTCCACATCAGTCAAAGTGTTGTCATCATCATTGCTTTGACCGGTTTGTCCGAAAACGTTCGCACTAAATGCAAGTTTCCTTGTTGTTGGATCAAGAGTAGCAAATAGCTTGTCTTCTACAAAAACATCAGCACCACAGAGTTTATTCAGAAGAGTTGACTTCCCTGCATTAGTATAACCTACCAGGGCTACTGTGGGAAATTCATTTCTTCTTCTATTTTCCCTGATAAGTTCCCTTTGTTTCCTTACTTCCTTAAGTTCAGTCTCAAGATAGTTTATTCTCCTTCTAATATGTCTTCTGTCTGTTTCAAGTTTTTTCTCTCCAGGCCCTCTTGTACCAATGCCGCCCCCGAGTCTTGACAGCTGTCCCCCCATGCCTGTTAGTCTGGGAAGTCTATACTTTAACTGGGCAAGCTCAACTTGTATTTTCCCTTCTCTTGAATGAGCCCTTTGCGCGAATATGTCAAGAATGAGTGTGGTCCTGTCAATTACCTTAACACCTATAGCCTCTTCAATATTTCGGATTTGAGCTCCGGAAAGCTCATCATCAAAAATAGCTGTACCTGCGTCCATATTGTTACAAAACATACCTAATTCTTCTAATTTACCGCTGCCAATATAATGGGCAGAATCTCTGACAGGTCTTTTTTGCAGCATTTTACCTACAACAGTAACCCCGGCAGTATGTGCCAGCTCTTCTAATTCGTCCAGTGACCTTTCCTCTTCTGTCCTACCGCCGATTATTCTTCCTTCTCCATATCCGCTGTATCCACTATATCCACTGCTGGTTTCAAGACCTATTAATATGGCTCTTTCATTGCTGGCTCCATTACCCTTAACATCAATAGTATTTATATTAGCATTTTCAATGGTTCCATCAATCATCCCACTAACTCGTTCTTGATAAGCGTTTTTCCCGTTTCTGTTTTGATGTTCCTGGTCCATATTATCTTTCACTACTATACAAATCATCCTTTATTTATATTTTTTGACATGCATCCACCCGGGGTCAATTGACCCAATAATAATATAACACAAAAAGATTCTGATATAAACATTATTCAGATTAAATTATTTTACCGTATATAATAATATGTCCCCGAAATTAAGAAAAAAAGTCCTTTTATTAATTACTTGATAATATTCTTTTAGCATTATATTATATATACGGATTTGTTAAATAAATAACAATGTGCATTTTAGTGTATACAATATACAATGTGCAACGTGCTATTGCTTTCGTATGGCATATTGTAGTAAATGCTACATATTAAGTACAAATTAAATATTCTTTTTTGGAGGGACATATAATTATGAAAAGGTTTGCTTCTGCAAGGACAACTAAAATAGATGAAATTATTAATAAACATGGTTGCAGGCAATCATCGTTAATATCTGTTCTTCATGATATTCAGAATGAATTTAACTATTTGTCTGAAGATGCTCTGGAATATGTATCAGATTCAATGAACATTAGTCCTTCAAAGGTTTTCAGTGTAGCTACATTCTATGAAAATTTTTCACTGAGCCCAAAAGGCAAATATATTATAAAAATCTGTGACGGGACTGCCTGCCATGTAAAAAAGTCCATACCTGTTCTTGAAGCTTTACGGAAAGAATTGCATCTAAATGACCGGAAACATACAACCGATGATCTCATGTTTACTGTAGAGACAGTATCTTGTCTTGGGGCGTGCGGGCTGGCGCCGGTTATTACCATCAATGGCAAAGTATACGGGAAAATTAGTCCGGATTCGGCTGTAAAACTTATTAGGAATATAAAAAATGATGAAAATAATTCCCTTAATGCTGTTGATGCTGCACCAGATGAGACTGGTACTCTGAAGAATCTTAAGAAGGATACTGAGCTGAAGAATACTGCTATGAAGGAGGAGATGTACTATGGGAATTAATAACTTTGAAGAGTTAAAGATACTTGCGGACAATATAAACTCATGTCTGGAAAAGCAGCAAAAGAAAGTTCTAGTTTGTGCAGGTACAGGATGTATAGCAGGCGGATCTCTTGAAGTATATGAAAGGCTCAAAGAATTAGCCGGACAAAAAGACCTTCTGGTCAATATAAATCTTTATCATGAAGAAGATCACGGCAACAAGTGTATTGGAATCAAAAAAAGCGGGTGTCACGGTTTTTGTGAAGCAGGTCCTCTTGTAAGGATTGAACCATGCAACTACCTTTATTTGCATGTAAAACCTGAAGACTGTGAAGAGATTGTTGAAACTACTCTTATAAAAGGACTGCCTGTGGAAAGACTTATGTATACTTGCGAGAATAAAGTGTACCCCGTCCAGGAGGAAATACCTTTTTACAGAAAACAAACCCGTATTGTTCTGGAAAACTGTGGGCATATTGATGCTGAATCTATAGAAGAATATATTGCAAGAGGAGGCTATGAAGCTTTAGGAAAAGTTTTAGCTGAAATAAAATCTGAAGAAGTCTGCGCCTTGATAAGTGAATCAAATTTAAGAGGTCGTGGAGGCGGTGGCTATCCGGCAGGCAGGAAGTGGTCACAGGTTTTAGCTGAAGAAAGTGACGCCAAATATGTAGTCTGCAATGGTGATGAAGGCGACCCAGGGGCTTTTATGGATAGAAGTATAATGGAGGGTGATCCCCATAGAGTTATTGAAGGTATGTTAATAGCAGGATTTGCAACTAAAAGTACTGAAGGATACATATATGTCCGTGCTGAATATCCCATGGCCGTAAAAAGACTGGAAATAGCCATAGACCAGGCCAGGTCTCATGGATTGTTAGGTCGGAACATTATGAACTCAGGTTTTAATTTCAACATACATGTGGCTCAAGGTGCCGGTGCTTTTGTATGTGGTGAAGGAAGTGCCCTTACAGCTTCTATTGAAGGTGAAAGAGGCATGCCCAGGACAAAACCCCCAAGGACAGTAAAAGAGGGGTTATGGAGAAAACCTACAGTGCTGAATAATGTAGAAACTTTCGCCAATGTACCCCACATCATATTAAAAGGTAGTGAATGGTTTAAATCAATAGGTCCCGCTAAAAGTCCCGGAACTAAAGCCTTTGCATTAACTGGAAGCGTAAATAATATCGGCCTTATTGAAGTACCTATGGGAACTACACTAAGAGAAATAATATACGAAATTGGCGGCGGGATAAAAGACAATAAAAAATTTAAAGCTGTCCAGATTGGGGGTCCCTCAGGAGGATGCCTTACAGAAAAGCACCTTGACCTTCCCCTTGATTTTGACTCATTGGAAAGTGTTGGTGCCATGATAGGTTCCGGCGGATTGGTTGTTATGGATGAAGATACCTGCATGGTCGAAGTAGCAAGGTTTTTCATGAATTTTACACAGAATGAATCCTGCGGCAAGTGTATACCCTGTAGAGAAGGCACTAAAAGAATGCTTGAAATATTGGAAAGAATAGTATCAGGAGATGGTACCTTAGATGATCTTAACCTTCTTGAAAGCCTGGGTGATACTATCAGTAAAACATCACTTTGCGGACTTGGCAAAACAGCTGCCAGTCCTGTAATAAGTACTCTCAGGCAGTTTAAAGATGAATACATTGCCCATGTAGTGGATAAAAAATGTCCTACAGGCACATGCAGCAAACTAAGAACTTATTTTATAAACAAAGAAATGTGCAAAGGTTGCAGCAAGTGCACCAGAGTTTGTCCTGCAAATGCAATAACAGGAAAAATCAAAGAACCATTTGCCATAAACAGCTCACGATGTATAAAATGCGGTGCTTGTGTAGAGACCTGTCCCTTTGGGGCAATTGCAACCAATTAAGAAACATGGGGAGAAACATGGAGACAGTTCTCCTGTTTCGGGGGGTGTTTCAGGGGGGACAGTTCTCCTGTTTTTTCAGGGGGGACAGTTCTCCTGTTTTAACAGAAAGGGACAGTCGTTGACTAGAGAACTGTCCCCAAATCAAACGGAAGGAGATTAATCATATTATGAAAGGTACAATGACTATAGATGGACAAAAAATAGAGTTTGATAATGAAAAAAATATACTCGAGGTTATCCGTAAAGCAGGCATAGAGCTTCCTACCTTCTGCTATCATTCAGAACTAAGCATTTATGGAGCATGCAGAATGTGCATGGTTCAGGATAAAAAGGGAAAAACTTTTGCTTCATGCTCAGAGCTTCCGCGGGACGGTTTGGTAATATATACTAACACCCCATCCCTCCAAAAGCACAGGCGTATGATCCTTGAACTTATATTATCCAATCACGACAGGGACTGTACAACCTGTGAGAAAAACGGGAAGTGCAAGCTTCAGGAGCTTGCAGCCAGGTTTGGTATAAAGAAAGTACGTTTTGGCTCCAGACAAAATTCCCTTCCTATTGATGAAAGCAGCCCATCAATAATAAGGAATCCTAACAAGTGTATTCTTTGCGGCGACTGTGTAAGGATGTGTGAGGAAGTACAGGGAGTGGGTGTATTGGGTTTTGCATATAGAGGAGCAAAGATTGAAGTAACTCCTGCATTTAACAGACCCTTATCTCATGTAGATTGCACCGGTTGCGGCCAATGTGCTTTGGTTTGCCCTACAGGAGCTCTTCTTGTAAAAAATGATACGGAAAAGGCCTGGGGTGCCCTTCATGATAAAACTAAAAAGGTCTTTGCGATTATAGCACCTGCGGTAAGAGTAGCTCTGGGAGAGGAATTTGGTCTGTCTTCAGGACAGATTGTTACAGGTAAGATTGTTGCAGCCTTGAAAAAGATAGGATTTGATTTCGTATATGACCTGGGACTGGGTGCTGACCTTACTGTTATGGAAGAATCCAGAGAATTCCTAAATAGATTGAGTAAAGGTGAAAATCTGCCACTATTCACATCTTGTTGCCCGGCCTGGGTTAAATATGCAGAACAACAGCATCCTGAATTGCTGGAAAATATATCATCCTGCCGCTCTCCCCAACAGATGTTTGGAGCTTTAATAAAAGAGCATTTTAATTATGAAAATATTAGTTGTTCCACCAATTGCACCAGCAATTTTACCAGTGATTTTACCAGTGATTGTGCCTGTGACTGTGCCTGTGATGATAATAATACAGTGGTCATTTCTATCGTTCCCTGTACTGCAAAAAAAGCAGAGGCTATAAGACCGGAATTTGAATCAATTGGCATTAAGGATATAGATGCAGTAATAACAACCCAAGAGTTGGCTCATATGATAAAAGAATCAGGGATACTGTTTAATGAGCTTGAGCCTGAGGCTTTTGATATGCCTTTTGGCCTTTCCAGTGGAGCAGGTATATTATTTGGCGCGACAGGAGGAGTTACAGAAGCAGTATTAAGAAGATGCTGCAGCGTAAAAACACCTGTCAATCTTAAAGATATAGAGTTCTCAGGAGTAAGAGGTATGGAAGGAGTAAAGGAGGCTTCCGTTAGAATCAACGGTAAAACAGTTGGTGTTGCAATAGTAAATGGTTTAAAAAATGCGGAATTTTTAATTGAGGAAATTCAAAGGGGTAATAAGCAATATGATTTTGTTGAAGTAATGGCCTGTCCCGGAGGTTGTATTGGAGGAGCGGGTCAGCCGATGCCTTCCCATTTTCTGACCAATAATGACAGAGCAAAGGGTATCTATAGCGTGGACAGAACATCTCAGATTAAAAGACCTGAGGAAAATCCAATGATAATGGCTCTGTACAATGGCGTGCTTAAGAATAAGTCCAGTATTCTTCATGTTCCAAAACGAGAAGCTGATGTAGATATCTGCTCATGAAAAAGCAACTTGCCCAAAAAAACAGTGAGGTGATTTGAATGTTAACTATTAGCATATGCGTAGGCAGTGCATGTCACCTTAAAGGTGCATATAATGTAATAAACGGGATTCAAAAACTCATTGAAAGCAATAACCTGGGAGATCAGGTTACAGTTAAAGCAGCTTTTTGTCTCGGCGAATGTACAAAGGCTGTTTCTGTGAAAATCAATGATGATGCTGTAGTTTCAGTAAATGAGAATAATTTAGATGATTTCTTTCACAGGTATGTTCAAGCGAAGTTAAAGTAAATCTATACTAATGGGTGCATTTTCTTAATTTAAAGAAAATGCACCGGCTACTGGTTGTATTTCACATATATGATTCACGAATTGCAGTTTATTTGCTGCCCCACTCCTGTCTTAATAGCCCATATAAGTACATATCATACCTTTTGCAATCTCTATATATGAAATCTCTGTAAATGCCTTCCCTTATGAATCCAAGACTTTCATACAACTTTATGGCATGTTCATTGTAGGAAATTACATTCAGCTGTATCCTGTAAAAGTTCAGCTCATTAAAACCAAAATCCAGCAACAGTCTCATAGCTTCTTTTCCAAAGCCTTTCCCCGTGAATTTATTATTGCCGATACCAATAAAAATCGTAGCTACCCCGTTACTCCAAATTATCTCGTCAAAGCCTGCAACACCTATTATTCTGCTGTTATCATTGGTCCTTATAGCATAGATATATCTAATTTGTGAATCTTCATAAGATTTTAGCATATCAACCACCTGTTTCTGGCTTTTAGGCACAGCCGGCAGCATGTCATAATATCTGAGAAATCTCACATTGTTAAACCAATCCTCAATTATGGGTATATCATATTCTTTTATTGCCGTAAGTTTAATATTTTCTCCTTCAAGCAATGTTCTCATAAATACCCTCCAACCTCTAAAAAGTTAATCGTATAATTACGACTATTGGCACTTTCCCATAATAACTCAGCTATCCAACAATAGCAGTTAATCAATATACAAATCAACTATATAAATCAACTGTACAAATCAACTGCAAATTTCTTTTCAAGCTTAACCGGATTATAACCCCTTTTCGCTTTTCTTAGCCCCTCTATCCCCAAATCTTCCTGTCTATTTATATACTTAACATCACTAAAATAATTCTCTGCAAAGGTTTTATTAATAAATGCGTAAATGCCATCATATTCTAAGTCACCTTTTTCAATATGAATAACAGCCATATTGCTATTAACTTTTTCTCCTATAGTAAAACCTGCCATCTTGCCGCTAACATATACAGCCATCCCTTTAATGCCCAATATCTGATACTTAGGTAGAATATCCCGTATGCTATCTAATTCATACATAAGCTGTTCATCTTCGCCTTTCCTGTTTTCATACCAGGAATGAGCAAAGTCTATACAATCCTTTATGACACCATCCTCAAGCAAATCTTTGATTTTATAATCATAGCTGCTTATAAATTGATTATATTGATTTTTTTTACGGTGAAATTTTTTACCGCTTAATGAGATCAAATCTTTACTACTATAAATATAATCAAAGTTGTTGATATCCTCACATAAGCAAATATTCCCTTCAAACATGTCCAGGAGCTCATATAAAAAAGAGGTTTCAACATCTCTGAAAAGGCTTTTAAAATCTGCACTATTTTCTCTGATCTTATTAAGTTTATGTACTATTCCTACCAAGTCTTCCTTTTTATAACCTATAGGCTGCATAAAATAAGTGCCAACCTTTTTACAGTATTTTTTTATTATTAAAGCATCGTCTATAACAGCAAATTCTGTGTTTAACATCTTTCTCCATATGTATAATGTTAAGAAAGAGTACTCATACGTACAAAAATCATATTTTCCGATATATTTTTGAAAAATATTTCTATGCTCAATATCCATTTTTTTAAATTCCATTGCAAGTACCACCTAAAGTCTGATAATTATTTATGTCAATATTAATGCCAATTCAATATTAATGTCAACCAAATATTAAATTACTATATCAATATTATCTATAATTTTCATCTTCCTTACAAATTATAAAGTAACATATAATAAGATTATACATGCTTTTTATATTTTTTTAAATGTAGTGTACAATATTTTTTATTTTCTATATTTCGTATCATTTGTACCATAGGAAGAAAATTCGCCCCCTAGCTACCGAAACCTATTGACAAATTATTAACAAAGTCGTACAATATAATTGTTAAATAGTTAACAATGCTTGCAGTCTTATGCTGATAACTGCAGGTAATATTATACTAACTTTGATTAATCTTTGGTATTGGGGGAATGGGTATGCTTCGGATTTACATATGTGTGGGAAGCTCATGCCATTTGAAAGGATCATACTGCGTAATCAACACCTTTGAAGAACTTATTAAGAGGTACGGCCTTGAGGATCTGGTTGAGTTAAAGGCATCCTTCTGTCTTGGACGCTGTACAAAAGGTGTATCAGCAAAAGTAGGAGATACTTTCATAGAAGATCTTTTACCTGAAAATGCAGAAGAGCGTTTTAATGAATTTATACTACAAAGACTGATGGTGAGGGTATGAATGTCATACAATTTAAAGAAGCAAACTGTAAAAACTGTTATAAATGCATAAGGAATTGCCCTGTCAAAGCTATAACCTTTATTAACGATCAGGCCAAAATCATTGATGATGAATGTGTCCTTTGCGGCAATTGCCTGATAGTATGCCCACAAAATGCAAAAACATTAAAATGTGATATTGACAGAGTAAAAAACTATATATCAAGAGGGGATAAAGTATATGCATCTATTGCTCCCTCTTTTATTGCTGCTTTTGAGGATATTAGCCGTGAAAAGATGTATACTGCCCTTAAAAATCTAGGCTTCACATATATGGAAGAAACAGCAATAGGTGCGTCAGCAGTTTCACGAGAATACCAGGCTCTGATCGGGCAAGGTAATATGAAGAATATAATCACATCATCCTGCCCTACAATAAACTTTTTAATAGAGAAACACTACCCTGAACTGCTGGATCAACTTGCCCCGATAGTATCACCAATGATTGCCCACGGGAAAATGTTGAAAGCCGTGTACGGTTCCAGGATTAAGGTAGTTTTTATAGGTCCATGCATATCTAAAAAAGAAGAATGCAATGACCTTCAAAATGATGGCGTTATAGACGCTGTTCTTACATTTGAAGAACTTGAAAAATGGATGCAGCAGGAAGGGCTGACTTTTGAAGACAGTATAATAGCTTCCGGGGATATTATACGAAATACCGTATCCCGTTTTTATCCTACTCCGGGAGGTATTTTAAAGACATTGAACTCAAGGGGATTAAGAAACTACGCGTTTGTAAGTATAGATGGTATTGATAGCTGCATAGAAATACTTGATACCTTAAAAAAAGGTGAACTTAGCAATTATTTTATGGAAATGAGCAGTTGTAAAGGGAGCTGTCTTGCAGGTCCATATATAAAAAATACTAGAGGTGGAATACTCGAAGCACGTAATAGGCTTTCCAACTATATTTCCGGCAATCTCAACATAAGGAATAGTGTGCCTGCAAATGCAGGATTGTCAAAAAATAGCAGTACGCCTGTATTAGATAATAAGAATAAGAAAACTGATATGGCAGAAAACAATACAAGCAATTTGAAGATTGCTCTTACTGAAGATGTAAAAGTAAATTTTCATAAAAAATACATTGATCGCTCCAAAAAGTATTTAATACCTGATGAAGCTACCATAAGAAACATTTTATCTAAAATAAGGAAATTCAATAAAGATATGGAGCTTAATTGTGGAGCCTGCGGATATCCTACATGCAGAGACAAAGCCATAGCAGTGTATAATAATAAAGCAAATCTTGAGATGTGTCTTCCTTACATGCGGGAAAAGGCAGAATCAATTTCAAATATTGTTATTAATGCCACACCTAATGCAATAATTGCACTTGATGAGGATCTTACGATAAAGGAAATAAACAGTGGAGCTCAAAAGCTGCTTGAACTGAAAAATGGGAATTATATTGGAAGAAATGTATATGAAATTCTGGATTGTCCTGATTTTGAATATGTAAGGGAAAGCGGCCAGAATTTACTGGATGAAAAGTACTATTACGAGCAATATAAAATAACTGTTGAACAGTCAATACTAAGTATCCCCGACCATCATCTATTAATTGTAATATTGAAAGATATAACAGCTGATGAAAAGCGGAAGCAGCAAATATACAAAGTACGTGCTGAGACAATAGATATGGCGCAAAAAGTTATTGAAAAGCAGATGAGGGTTGCTCAGGAAATCGCAAGCCTGTTGGGTGAAACAACTGCAGAAACAAAAGTGACTCTCACAAAAATGAAAAAAACCATTCAAACGGATATGGGCGATACAGATAATATAAGCTGAAATGTACGATATGAGAAATACAAGAAATATGTAAAATATGTATGGAACATATGCAGATAATGCAAATATGCGAAATACCGGTATTGGTGATGTATAATGAGACTTTATGTTGATGTAAGCTATGAAAGTCTAAATAAATATAATGAAGAACTATGCGGAGATACAGTTGAAGTTATCAGGAACGGAAATTCAGTTACTGTCGTCCTTGCTGATGGTCTTGGCAGTGGGGTTAAGGCTAATATTCTTTCAACTCTTACCTCAAAAATTATTGGCACTATGCTGGTAAATGGTGCAAGTATCGATGAGGCTGTTGAAACAATTGCAAATACACTGCCTGTATGTAAGGAAAGGGAAATTGCTTACAGCACCTTTTCAATTTTGCAGGTTTTTAACTCAGGGGAATGTTATCTTGTTGAATTTGACAACCCTTCAGTTATTTACCTTGAGGGAGGGAAAGTAAAGTACCTGGAAAGCATATCGAGGGAAATCAACGGCAAACATGTCAAGGAAAGCAGATTGCAGTTAAGTGAAGATGATACCTTTGTGCTCATAAGTGATGGAGTTGTACATGCAGGTATTGGCAGCACACTTAACCTGGGTTGGCAATGGGAAAATGTAGCGGAATATGTAGAACGCACATGGAAGAAGGACCTGTCAGCAAAAAAAATTGCAAAACTCCTTGTGTCGGTATGTGATAACCTATATGCGCAAAAACCAGGAGATGATGCAACAGTAGCAGCTGTTAAAATACGCAGCCCCTTAAAGGTTAACATAATGGTTGGTCCTCCTGTAGACAGAAATCAGGATAATTATGTGGTAAGTAGATTCTTAAGCCAGGAAGGCATGAAGGTAGTTTGCGGCGGCACTACCTCTAAAATAGTCAGCCGCGAAACAGGCAGAGAAATTGTTACCAGCTTTAATTATTTTAATCCTGCTGTACCTCCTATAGCAGAAATAGATGGTATAGACCTTACAACAGAGGGTGTCCTTACACTTGGCAAGACTCTGGACTATGTAAGAAGATGCCTTTCAACTGAAAGTACAATACATGATCTGCTGCATCTTAAAGACAGAGATGGTGCTTCCAAATTGGCTAACATACTATTGGAAGATGGCACATCGGTAAACTTTTTTGTGGGCAGAGCCATGAATCCAGCACATCAGAACCCGGATATGCCTTTAAATCTCGGACTGAAATTAAAACTGGTAGAAGAACTGGCAGCCTACCTGAAAAGCATAGGAAAGGAAGTAAGTATAGAGTATTTTTAAGTTTTAAGTGCATGGTATCTATTTAGTATATATTTGGCATCTATATAGCATCTGTATAGCATATATATAGCATCTTTGGCAATCCATATGATACCTATTAAAACTTATTTTGGCACTTGTTTAGGTGATTTTATGGTGATTCGTACAATAACATTAAAACTTTATAAACCAAGCAGAAGAAAAAGAGAAATTATAGATGATGCCCTTTTAAGATATTCCATGGCCTATCAATATATGCTTGATAAGGCTTTTGAACAGATTGAAGAAATCAGAGAAAAGTATAAAGAACCTTATGGAATATACTCATCATTTAAGCTCTCAAAATGGATGGACAGCACTCTGTCAGAAGAACTAAATGAATTTGGAGTACAACCTTTCAAAGATTCTTTAAAAATAGATCTGGGAATGTCCCTTGCCGGACATCTAAACCTTAAAAGGATCAGGGAGAATACAAGTTTCCCATTAGTATACTTGCCTGATGATAGATATGATAGTAGTTATGATGCTTTAATGGATGAAATCATCAGTGAAGGGTTGAATGATAACTTAAAAAGGCATAAATGCGAAAAAGAATTGTTGCGGCTAGAAAGGAAATCTGCCTCCTTAAGCCCCATATTTTTCTGTCGTTGTGCCACTAACAGAGATTATTGTCTTCTTTATGATGTAATTAATAAAAAATACTATGCAAAATTATATCTGATGAATCGCAGTGATGACAGGAAAAAAGCATTAAATCCATCAGAAAATATGTTATTAAGGTATATTCATAAAGATGGGGGTATGCTGAAACCAAGTGACAGAAAAGAGCGGTACATTATTGTGCCTTTATCCTTTGGCAAATGGCAGGAACAGTATTTAAAAACTGCATTGGTTGATCCTTCTATTATAAAGACCGCAAGGCTTATAAAAAAGAAAGACGAATATTATCTAGCTGTTAATATAGATATTGAAGAAGAGAAAGCGGTAGAAACAGAGACCTATCTAGGACTGTCAAGGGATCTTAAGGCTCTTGCCTGCTATACTATAGTTGACAGCGGCGGACAGGTTTTGGAAACTAATAAATTTACAAATTTGGAAGTAAATAAATTTGCAAAAATGAAATGTATTTCCTCCGGGGCTTTTCCTGCAGATGTTTTGCACAGCATTGCCAATGAAATAGTTGCTTTATCGGCTAATAATAAATCACAGGTAGTTGTCCAGTCCATGATAGATAAAAGCGACAGGCTGGTCTGGCGCGATGAGCAGGGCAGGGTTTTCAAGCCTCTGCTGGATTGCAGGAGATATAATGATTTAGTTAAAATTCTAGAGTATAAACTGCCATCAAGGGGCCTTCCACCTCCTATAAAGGTAAGCCCTGTAGGTATTTTTTATAAATGTCCCGCCTGTGAGCTTCAGGCAAAGAAAAACAGAATTTCCAAAGATATGTTCATATGCACAGCTTGTGGTCAGGTTATGGAGATAGGGCACCTTGGCAGTCTTAACCTGGCGAAAAAACCAATTCAATATAGCAAGGATGTGTTGAAAGTAAATGTGGAAAGCACTCCCATAGGTGTAAGACTTATAAATAAAGAATTAGGGCTGGATTTCAAGCCTTCCGAAGATATAAATTGGTTTGACGATTTCAAAAAGGAGATTGTAGATATTATTGAAAATTTCAACGCAAACATGCCGGGAGTAAAAGACGATAGTAAGAGCTTTAAAATGAAATACAGTATTATTAAGCGGCTTGAAAGTGGAAAGGATTTATCAGAAATGATAAGGTTAAGCTAATGATTAATGCTATTATGCCAGTTTGGAAATATAACAAAGTAGTATTAAGCTAATGATTAAACTAATACTGATTCTGCTGTAAAATCCGAATTGTTGCAGTAGGATCAGTTAATATATTTTGGTGCCTTTGCTGCCGCACCAAGGCCTGAAAGCAAGGAATACACCTGCCTTTGGACTGAAACCTGCAGAGCGGGAATGCATGTTTTACTGCATTAAAGAGCAGCTATCTAATTTTCGCAATACCCCGGGAGGTTAACCTCTTCGGGGTATTGTGCTAATATGTCAAACTCCTGTAGACCCAAACCCTCCACCTCTATTGGTGCCTATATCCTTCACCGACTCAACAACAGTAAACTTAATTCTGGGTAATTCCTGAAGCACGATCTGCGCAATTCGATCTCCTTTTCTAATTTTATAAGTACCCATTTTATTGCCCTTACTTTCAAGGGTTAATATTTCGTTACTGAAATTAACACAGCAAGCCGTATTAAACTCGGCAACTGACGAATTGCTCATAATAATTCCAAGTTCATCTCTATATCCGCTATCAATAGTTCCAGGAGAATTTGCAATCCTCAATGGTGTTTTATAGGAAATTCCGCTCCTTGGCCTTACCTGTATTTCAAAGCCCTCGGGTATTGCAAGTTTTATCCCCGTAGGAATTATTGCTGTTTCTCCAGGCTTAATCATTACATCTTCGGCAGCAAAAACATCCATTCCGGCATCACCAGGCTTTGCATACTCGGGCAGAACAGCTCCCTCCCTGCAAAGTTCAATAAATACCTCAATATCCATAAATAACCCCCTGATTTTTCAAAATATGCTTCTCTTGATACAGCAAATCCGTATCCCTCTTATACACCTCTGAAATAGTGACCTCTCGTAAAACCCTTGTCCTTTATCCTGGCAATCTCTCGTTCATATTTATCTTCAAGTTTGACTTCAAGCCTATTATCAAATTTATTATCAAGTCTATTGTCAAGTCTATTATCAGGCTTATCTCCAAGTTTATCTTCACACCTTATATCAAAATGCTCATCATCTGCTACAAAATCATTCTTTAGCTGTATTTTGCTATTTATTAATTCCCTGTGCATATTTACAAGATTTACAACTTCATCAGGGCTTTCATCCCATATATTAATTCTGAATATGTCTGCACCTGAATTTGCAATTTTATCTATATTATCTGCAAGAAACAATATCTTTGAATTAAAAATGGTACTCCTGCAGTCAATTCTATCACAGAACATGGGAAACTTTTCATTCATTCTGTCTAATAATGAATATGTACCCTGTGTACATGATCCTTTACATTTTGATTCAGTTAAGACCCCGCCAATTGTTGCACCAACAGGGCAGTATTCGCTTGTCATAAGAGGTATTCTTCCATAAATCACCACTTCTTTTTGCAAATTCAATCCCTCATTATTTCCCTTATTGCAAATATTTTTTATTTGTTCCAAAGTTAGTTCATATGAGAAAGTAACTCCATCAGCTCCCATGTTATACAAGTTTCGTACCGAAATACTGTTGAATGCATTAAAGGAATAATCACATGCAACTTTTAGATTTGCACTTGTGCAAGGGCCTGGATTTAATTTTGCAATTTTCAACACACATTCCAAAGTCCCCCAGTTTCCTGCAAGAACACCATCTATGCCTGATTCAACAATCCATGGCAAATTGCTTTTTATCAAGCTGTCATAATTTCCTCTTGTAATTGAAGGCAACCATACAAACACCTCTGAAAACCTATTCTTTATAGATTTTAGAACAGTCTTCACCAAGGAAGTTTCATCTTTAGCTTTATCTTCAGCTTTAGTTTCAGCTTTAACTTTGCTACTTTCTTTAAAGTGCAGAAAAAAACTTAAGGGCAAATATATTCTATCAGCATTTAACTCAGAATAATAACGATCCTTCTGTAAATCGAACTCATAGAATAAGACTGATATTTTAGGTTTACATAATTCAACATCATCAGCTGATACCACTTCACTAGATAAAATTTCAATAGATAGATTTATAGCAGAAGATAAACTCTTACCTTTCCTGTATTGATTTCCTCTATATTGCATTATTCTACTAATTTCCAGTTTTTCAAGTGCCTGCCTTCGCAGTTTATTCAATTCCTTTACCGGAAGTGAAACACCCTCATCAATGCGAATATCAAGGTTGTCGAATTCAAAGGGAGTCCCCCCTGTCTTACTTATCTGATCTCTTACCCGGTCTTCTGTAAGGGGTAGATTCATAGCTTTCTCTGCAATACATTCACCAACAAGTTCAACCCTGTTTTCATGATTATCTTTTACAGAGAATACCGGCCGGTTACCCGCTTTAATATTTAACTCACCTGTAATATGAACCTTTCTGCCAGAGCTGCCAGAGCTATGCAACCAGGTTTCTCTTGCTGCTTCCATAAGTTTTTTTTCGGAAGTTCTATATACTTTATCCCCTTTGCTTATGATGCCGGTTAATCGTCCAACATCAATAACATCTCCCGCATTTGCTTCTTTTACATTTATGTCATTTTTCTTTATTTCGCTTACTACTGTTCCTGGACTTTCTAAATCAATTCTATTATAGCCCGATTTATCAGCTTCTTTTCTATTCCCGGATCTCCTGTTTTCAAATTTTCCATATCCATCCTCATTATTCCATACTTCAATCCCATCACCAATTGATAATGGTTCATCAAGACCTATCCTGGCAAGTTTTGATTTACTATCATATGAAATCACCTTCCCAATATAAATGCCCCAGTTTTTAGGTTTTTCCATACACATCATATCTGCCCCACACTTACCAAACAAATAGCCCTTTGAAAAACCTCCCCTGTTAAATACTTGGTGAAGATCCCGCATATCTTCCTTGGATACATGCTCTTTACTTTCTGCAACAGCTGCATCCAGGTATTTTCGATAGATTCTTACTACTGTAGCTACATATTCAGGGCTTTTCATTCTCCCTTCAATCTTCAGAGATTTCACTCCTGTGCTAATTATTTCTTCAAGGTTATCTACAGTGCAAATATCTTTAGGGCTAAGCAGATATAACCTGTTTTTGTTGCTTGGTACATATTCTTCTAAATCATATCTCTTTTTATCTTCAGCACATCTCTTTTTATCTGCCATTACAAGCTGATATGGAAGTCTGCAGGGTTGGGCGCATTTGCCTCTGTTGCCGCTTCTCCCGCCTAACATGCTACTCATAAGACATTGTCCGGAATATGATATACAAAGAGCTCCATGAATAAATATTTCTATTTCAGTATTACATCTTTCCACAATATAACTAATCTCTTCAATTGATAACTCTCTTGCAAGTACAACCCTCTTAAATCCCATTTTACTAAGAAATACTACCCCTTCCGGGTTATATACAGTCATTTGTGTACTGGCATGGAGATCCAGATTGGGAAATTTCTCTTTCAATATACCTGCCAGTCCAATATCCTGAATAATTACCGCATCTATACCCATTTCACAAGCTTGTCCCACAAGGTTCAAAGCATCCTTCATTTCAGCATCCGATACAAGAGTATTCATTGTAAGGTAAACCTTCACATCCCTTAGGTGTGAATAATTAATAGCTTTTTCAAGCTCTATATTATCAAAATTACCTGCATATTGCCTTGCATTAAATCCCTTTCCGCCTAGATATACAGCATCAGCGCCATTTTCTACAGCAGCTTTTAATGCCTCCATGCTTCCTGCAGGTGCAAGCAGTTCAGGAAGTCTTTTTTTAGTAATTATTTTATCTTTCATTATTTATAATCATCCGTTGTTATTTAATATTCTATTACTTTAATCTTCTATTGTTTACTCTTCCGTTAATATTAATCTCTTGTTGTTTTGGCCTTCTAATTTCTCCATGGATTTTCTTACTTCCTTTAGTTCAGTATCACTTTTTACAAAATCAAGCTGAAGCTGTTTGTATAAGCCATTCACATTTGAATATTCTTTAGCAAGATTCTCATTTTCAGCTTTTAGCACACTTAATTCTTCGCGAAGTTTTTTAAGCTCATTTTCAAGCTTCTCACTTTTTTCATAAGTTTTTGTATAATCGTCTGCAATATTTAGGGCTGTGAGGACGGCTGCCATACAGGTACTAAGCTTATTATTGCTTTTTATTATCTCACCCATTTTTTTATCTACAAACAGCCCTAATTTATGCATGTATTCTTCAGATTCAGTACCTCTGACCATATACTCCATACCAGCAATTCTTAATAATACTCTATTTTTTGCCGTCACATAAACCAACCCCCCAGCTTTATCATTATGTGTATAAATGTTCTTTATCTATAATTATTTTTTATATTAGTTTCTGCTTTTGTACGATTCAAAATACATGGAATTACATTGTATTTATACAATATATTTATACTATGTATTTATACTATGTATTTTCCCTTACCATTTAAGCTATATCAATATTATACTATATTTCTTCTAAAAAAGCATTTTTATGATATTTTTTTATCTTTTATGCCTGGTTCCTAGCTAAACCTCAGTAATTCACCTGTATGGGGATCTATGTACGCTACCCAGTAACCGAATGCTCCATATTTTGATCTGTTCCTTTCAACCTGGACCCAGCGGCACAGATTCCCAAAAGGGCTGTCATCTATATTGTGTGTACCCGGTATACCACATACAAAATAGTCTCTGCCTCTTTTTCTACTACTGAATATTCCTGCAATTAAATATCTATATTTGAAATAAGACATAATTATTGATGGGTTGAAAATTCTGGGAACATTTATATCACATTGTTCTAGCAAATTAATAAGATTGACGGGGCTGGTAACCTTCCACCATTTATAATCCCTTCTTCTTACATTAAATGGGTCATATCTTTTGAATTCTTTATCAAAGCATTGTACAAGTTTATTAATATCCGGCTTGTTTTTCTTTCGCTCATAGATGTTATTATCCTGAACAGTTTGCTCTATATCAGGCTGCACGGGTTGCTCCATATCAGGTTGTGCAGTTCGCTCTGTTTCATCCGGTACAGGTTGTTCCGCATCAGGCTGTGCAGTTCGCTCTGTTTCATCTGGTACAGGTTGTTCCGTATCAGGTTGTGCAGTTTCCTCTCTATTATTTGAATTGCTATTGAACTCACTGATACAACCAGGATATATTTTACCGCAAGTTAATTCGTCTATTCCAGGTATATTTTCTGTAAAAGAATACTTACTCTCTACTTTCCCTGTATATTTGCTGTAAATATCATCTACTGAATATACTTCATGCTTATTATCAGTATTTGCATCATCTACTATACTCAAAATTTCATCAATTGTGTGTTCTTCAGCATAATTCCTATTGATTTCATATTCTTCTTTGAGTGGATGTTCTTCACGTTCACTTGTAGATCCGCTTTCATCTGTTTTTTGTTTTTCGATAATTATACTTTTCTCTTTTTTAGAATGGTCTGCTGCAACTTCTGCTTCTTTTTTTCGCTTGACATAATTTTCAAAGGCTTCCTTCCATTTCACTTTACCAGCACTGTATGCAGCTAAGGGGCATTGTATCGTTCCAGCATTATAGTTATCTCCATCTAAAATGACAGCTGCCATATTAAAGTCGGTAATCGGGTATATTGACCCTCCAACATAGTTTGGATCAAAATCCCACAGTAATAGTCCTCTTCCGTCATTAACCTGGATATTGCCTACTTTCACAGGATAAATTTCCGAATTTCTATGTCTCATAATATAAATGCTATATTTATCCTTACCCCTGTTCTCTTTCAAATTCTGTACCATTGCATAAAATTTGCCTTTGCTTTCCCGTACTTCTATCCGAACATAGCCACCAGGCACATCTTTAAGTGCGAAACCTTTATCTTCTTCATTAAGCATCCATACAAATCTTTTAAATCTCATACTTTCCATACTTTATTCTACCCCCAAAATATATCCTAATAAATCCTACTATATATTTATATGAGCAGATTCATATGAATAGAAATATGGTTTAGGATAATGTTTTTTGGGAAAGCATATTTGAAATCTGTGCAAATTGAACTATTGATAATGTTTCCCCTCTTGCATTTTCATCTATTCCCTGACTTTTTAAAACAGCTTTAATTTCTTCTTTATTTAGGGAAAACATGTTTGAATTAAATAATGAATTTAACAAGGTTTTTCGTCTTTGCCCGAAAGATGCCTTTACAACATTAAAAAACAATTTTTTATCCTTAATATATACAGGAGCAACCTTATGTCTTATAAGCCTTACAACCGACGAGGATACTTTCGGTTTTGGAAAAAAGCAGTGAGGCGGGACATTAAATAAAACTTCCGGGGTTGAAAAATATTGTGCAGCCACAGATAATGCGCCATAATCCTTTGTACCAGGTTTTGCCAGTATTCTGTCAACTACTTCTTCCTGTATCATAATAACAATAATATCTATAGCGTTCTCTATAGTCAGGAGCTTCATTATGATTGGAGTAGTAATGTAATAAGGGAGATTACCTACCACTTTTATACTATTAGGTTTAAATCCATTCATAATAATTTCTTTTTCTATATCAAGATCTAAAAAGTCGGTATTTATTATTTGTGTATTAGAATAATCTTTTAATAAATCCGTAAGTGCCGGAATTAAATGCTTATCGATTTCTACAGCTATGAATCTTCCTGCTTTTTCAGCTATATCCTTTGATAATGCACCTAAACCGGCACCTATTTCTATTATTAAATCATCATTTTTTATATTTAAGGCTTCTATTATACCTCTACAGGCAAAATCATCAACTAAAAAGTTCTGTCCCAGAGATTTTGTCGGCTTTATGTAGTATTTATTTATAGTCTCTTTAGTGCCTGCTCCCATACTAATCCCCTGTCAATTGCCAATTTTCCAAATATACTTTTAATCTGCCAGAATATATACTTTAACTTTTCTTATACCCCAATTATCGGCTTCCTTCTGGGTATCCATATAAAGGTCTACCATATTTCCTTTTACTCCGCCTCCTATATCAGCAGCCAGAGCATATCCGTAGTCGGGAGTCTTCCCTATACCTTCAATATATACCCTTGAACCCAGCGGTATTACTTTAGGGTCAACAGCAATAATTCCTTTTTTAACTTTTACTCCTGTGTAAGTTATTCCGAAGTAGGGATGATCCGGATTTTTGCCGGTATCTTTGAATGAAGCAGTGTATGCGGTTGCACGCGCATCAATAACTTTTTTGTAGCGAAACTTTTCTCCTCTTGAAGTAGTACCAGTGGCAATAGTGCCATATTCGACAACTTTATCTATAGGTACCATGGCTATAGATTCTTTAACTAATTCCTTTGTTTTGATTTCTCCATCCTCATAAACAACTCTGTATAAATATTCCTTTACACCTTCTTTACCATCCCTTACTGTCTTTTCAACACCCTGTTCCATACGCTGGCTAGGCCTTTTTTCCACTTTGAAAGAAATTGCTTCCTTCTCAGTTATGAGGTCTTCTTTTATCCTGATAATTCTAAATTTCATTCCTGGGAAAACAGTATCTTCAATATTTGCTCCTTCAAGAAGGTCACTTTCGCTAAACGCTATCTGATTTGCTTCCAAAACTCCTTTGACTGTATTCATTTGAGTAAGTATCTGTTCTTCTTTACCGTCTACATATATGCTTACGGGGGTGGCACGCTTAATAAGTATTTCATTGTTTTTCCATGATATCAGTTTTTGTTCCCCTGAAGGGTAAACATAATCTTCCTTTTTAACATTTATGCCATTTTGCTGTAAGGCTTCTTCAATTGTTTCCCCTTTAGTTTTTAAAATAACAATACTGCCATCATCATTGATAGAAACTGTCTTCACAGGTGCTTTCAATACTTCCGCTCCGGCAAATGCCGTTACAACGGAAACAGCAATAATAATTGAAACTACCTTAAATAATAGCTTTATCCCCATTTCATCAATAATTTCCCTAATTCCCCTGCCAATTAAGTTTTTGCCAAAGATAACTTTGTCAAAAAAACTTTTTTTAATAAAATGCATTTTTGTTCTCCTCCCAATTTATATATATTTCTTTTGGGTTGTAGTTATTCTATTCAAAAATTTCTTCCTTGTCAAATTTTTTTACATAATAATCCATATTACGGTTTATATAATAGTATTATCAAATATTTCTTTTTTATACACTTAACATAAAACTGGAAACATGCATTAATGTAAATTATACTTTCCTATTTATGAAAAAGGCAGCATACAATAAATGTTTGCCGCCTTTCCTTCTATCATGGATTCCTAATATCCGATATATACCACTTTTTATCTTTAGCATTGTAACTAAGAACAATTATTTTTTTATTTTCCCCCTGATTAAATAGCAAATCATACTTAACAGCCCATTCGGCCAGTTTCACATCCAACTCCACAAGAAGAAATACATCCCCCTTATCATATTCATCTATAATCTTTCTGTCTATGTTATCCTTATCCATGTTCTTACCTGCATTTGTATCTATATTATATGGAGTTATGGATTTTATCTTAATACTGTTAACTATATTTTTATACTTATTTGTGAATTGATCAAGACTCTCTTCAGCTTCCTTTCCATTTCCATACCATATACTGTAAGCCTCTTTATAATTTGCTGAGCTTATATACTCCGCCCATTTTTTAATTGAAGTCTCAATAGGTCCCCCTTGCTGTATATCCTTATAAACACTGTTAATCACTTCCGCCTTATGCCTTATCATGTTATTCAAACGGATATTTTCCTGCTTTAATTCTTCAATATCCTTTCGCAAAGCGTTATTTTCATTGGTTATTTTATCTATATTATCATTGCGGAGCTTAAGGGTGTTTTCAAGATTTTCCAATTGCCTGTTAAGGGCATTTATAGTTAAATTGCCGCTTGTGCTTGCTTCTTGAAGGCCTCTTATATCTTTTTCCCTGTTTTCTCTTTCCCATAGTAAATAATTCAGCCCTACAAATATAATTATAATTAAAACGAAAGACATAATAACTATAAACTTTTTCATATCTTTACACCCCCAAGCTAATGGCAAATAGCCCACCTGTTTTTTATTTTATATTAAACAATCTTTTGCCATTTTCCATTGTAAGCTCCGCCATTTTTTCAAAAGTCGATCCTTTAATCTCT
>OFEK01000315.1_pt1 | contig 58707 bp, 57 predicted proteins | sample 1521131 | NCBI WGS metagenome assembly OFEK01 (sample SAMN05720209, study PRJEB24109) | activated sludge metagenome | isolation source: Anaerobic digester | place: China | collected 2015-12-16
GAACGCAATTATCCATGCCCCCTGCGACACCCGCGAAGCATGAAAACAGACTCACCCGGGAATCTATTTTCTAGGTAAATCCGTATCAGTCGTGAAGGGTGCGAGACTCCCGCGGCCTGCCCCGGGGGTGCCGCGGGCGAGGCGTTTTCCGACAGACTCGTTCCTCTTCACAAGACCCGGCGAGAGCCCCTTACTCTTTGAGGGCTCGAGGCTGCGGGCGCCGTTTTCGCCTTCGCCTGCCCGGATCGGAGCAAGTTAGTGTTTGACATCCGTTCGCAAAAGGAGGATACGCGGTCTGAAAGTTGTTTGATTTGGGGACAATAGACCATGAAGATGACCCTTTCCCTTCCCGCGGGGGGCTCCAGGCTGTCGGAGCTCATCATCGGACCGGGAACGCTCGACGAGCTTCCACGCGAGATCCTCCCCCGCCTGGGGCGCCGCAAGGCGTTCTGGGTCTGGGACGCGAACGTCCGGGAGCTGTGGGGCGAACGGTTGCCCGGGCTTCATCCGGGCGGCGGAGAACATTCCGAGCCGATTCTGTTTGCGGCGTCCGAAACCAACAAGCGGCTTTCGTCCGTGGAAGAACTGGCCCGGAGACTGGTCGAGGCCGGCGCGGACAGGAACAGCGTCCTGGTCGCGGTGGGCGGGGGCGTGACGGGCGACGTGGTGGGGTTCCTCGCCTCGGTGTACATGCGGGGCATCCCTTGCCACCAGGTACCCACCACTCTTCTCGCGCAGGTGGACAGCAGTGTGGGCGGTAAGACCGGAGTCGATCTGCCGGAAGGCAAGAATCTGCTCGGGAGCTTTCACCAGCCCGAGGCGGTGTGGATGGATCCGCGATTTCTCGAGACCCTGCCGGCCGTCGAGCTGAGGCAGGGCATGGCTGAAGTCGTCAAGACGGCCATGATCGGCGACGCACGGCTGTGGGATTATCTCGAAGGACACCACGAAGCCATCCGGCGTCGCGACCCCGAAGCCGTCAGCCGGATCGTCACGGCATGCTGCACATTCAAGGCGAGCGTCGTGGAGGCCGATGAGAAAGAGGGTGGATACCGAAGGATTCTCAACTTCGGACATACCATAGGTCATGCCCTGGAGAGGCTGAGCGGCTACCGGGTGCGTCACGGCGATGCGGTGGCCGTGGGCATGGCCGTCTCGGCGGAGCTGTCCAGGCGCCTGGGCAGGCTTCCGGCCGAAGCTGCCGCTCGGCTGATAAAATTGTGCGAGGCGTGGGAATTGCCCACCCGGGTGCCGTCCGGGTACGATCCCGGTACGATCGTCGCCGCCCTGCGCTCGGACAAGAAACGGATGGGGGACGTCCTGCACTTCATCCTCCCGGTGCGGATCGGCGAGGCGATCGATTACGAAGACCTCGATGAAACATTGCTCAGGAGGACACTGACCGATCTGTCGGCCTGAACCGCCCGGGTCGAACCGGGCGTGCGAAACCCGACGACGCGTCCCTCGGAAAATGCCCAGGAACAGGCCCATGTCGATCCCTGAAGACAAGACGGTGGAACTGCCCTCCGAAGCCATCATCCGCGACATACTCGCTTCGGTGACGGACGCGGTGATCACGGTGGACGAAAACCACAACGTGGTGTACTGCAACCAATCGGCGGAGAAGATGTTCGGATGGCGCAGGGATGAAATCACCGGCCGCGACGTCTCCCCGCTCATTCCCGATCCGCACCACGACATGCATCGACAGTACGTTCAGCGCTACGTGGACACCGGCATTGCCCGAGTGATCGGAGAAGCCAGAGAATGCCGCGGACAGCGTAAGGACGGCACCACATTCCCGGTGGAGATTTCCTATTCGCTGTCCAGGACCGGCGGGCATCTCTTCTTCACGGCGGTGATTCGCGACATCACGCAGAGAAAGGAAATGGAGCGTGAGGTCCGCTTCATGGAAACCCTGGCCGACGTCGGCAAGGCCGTGGCCCACATCGGGCACGAAATCCGCAAGCCGCTGGTGCTCATCGGGGGATTCGCCGGCCAGGTGGAACGATGCGACTCGTTGCGGGCAAGTGAGAAAGACCGTCGCAAGCTGCGCATCATCATGGACGAAATCAAGCGTCTGGAAACGCTTCTGAGCTCCATCCGGGTGTTGACGCGCCCCCCTTCCTCGAGTCACAAGTCCTCGCTTTCACTGAACGCGGTAGTGGAATCGACTCTCGAACTGCTCACCCCGATGCTCAAGGATCGGAAAATTCAACTGAAAAAAGACCTGAGCGCCGACCGGATCATGGTTCACGGCGATCCGAATCAACTCGAACAGGTCTTCCTCAACCTCCTCGACAATGCCATCGGCGCTCTGCGGCACAGCGGAACCGTCACCATTTCCTCGGTTCGCGAAAAGGACACCGCCCGGGTTGTCGTCGAGGACGACGGCCCGGGGATTCCCGAGGAATTGCAGGAGAGAATCTTCGATCCGTTTTTCACCACCAAGCCGGACGGGACCGGCCTCGGTCTGCCCATCTGCCGGAACATCATTCGCGAACACGGCGGAATGCTCACGCTCCATTCAAGCACATCGCGCGGAACCCGGTTCATTGTCGAACTGCCCCTGAGCCCGTAGGGATCAACCTGTCGGGAGCAGGCTTGCAATATTGGAATATCGGGGCATAATGCCTGCAGCGACACGAATCCGAACCGCCCGACCACTGCTTCGGCTTGTGGCTCGGCGCCTCGTTCCTCATTGCAGCGGAGCCGCCGGGAACACCCTGCTTACGGAAGCTGCGGAAAACGGCAAGCACGGGGGCTTTTCTTCTCCGGGCCTTTGCGCAATCGGCAGCCACCGATCGGGGAGGGCATTCCGGCCGGCATCGACCCGGGAGGCATGACAACGGTGAATGGCGGACACTGCGATACTGCGCGCGCGATCCCGGTTGTGATTCTTCTTCTCGCCCTGGGAATTTCGGCCTGGCTGGACGTTTATCCCGTCCGGGCGGAGGAGCTTTCGGCCCGTGACATCCTGAACAAGGTCGACGATCTCTACCGGGGAACTTCGAGCCAGGGAAAGATGACCATGGAGGTCGTCACGGAACATTGGAAAAGGACGCTTTCCCTGGAGTTCCGGAGCCGCGGCAAAGACCGGTCCCTGATCAGAATACTCGCCCCGCTCAAGGAAAAAGGCACCGCCACGCTTCGCTCCGGGAGCGATCTCTGGAACTATCTCCCCAAGGTGAACCGGGTCATCAAGCTGCCGTCTTCGATGCTGTCGGCCTCATGGATGGGCTCCCATTTCACCAACGACGACCTGGTGAAGGGCAGCCGGTTTGCGGAGGACTATGACTTCAGGATCAGCTTCCAGGGGATGCGGGACGGACAGGACGTGGTGGAGCTCACCTGCATTCCCAGGCCGCAGGCCCCGGTCGTCTGGGGCAAGGTGGAGGTTGTCGTGCGGCGCTCGGATTACCTTCCGGTGGCGACACTCTACTACGATGAAGGGCTGCGCCTGGCCCGCACCATGGCGTTCACCCATTACCGGGAGCTCTCGGGCCGGCTCCTGCCCACGGTCATGACCCTGGTTCCCCGGGACAAGCCCGGCGAAAAGACGCAGATCGCCTACGACGAGATCCGCTTCGACGTCGTGTTGAGCGATGACGTGTTCTCGCTCCGGAATCTTCAGCAGTAGGGGGAAAGCCGTGAGTCTTCTGCGCGTTTCATGGCGGAACCTCTGGAGAAACCGCAGACGCACCGCCATCACCATGACGGCGATCGCCCTGAACACCCTGATCCTCATCACCACATACTCACTCATGGGCGGTTTCCTGAAACAAACGGTCCGCAACGTCACGCAGTTGGCCACGGGTGAGGCTCAGCTGCATGCCCCCGGATACCTTTCCGATCGTTCCCTCTACAAGCGGATCGCCCACCCCCGGACCGTCCTCCAGGCGCTTGGCGATCATTCCATCGGCGCCGCCCCGCGAACCTACGGTTACGGGCTGGTCAGCCGCGGAACAAAATCCGCCGGCGCTCTCTTCCAGGGAGTGGAACCGGCAATGGAGACGGCTGCCTTCGAGCTTGCCGGGCATCTCGCGCAGGGGACTTTTCTGGCCCCGGCCGCTCACAAGGGGTTGGTGCTGGGGCGAAAGCTGGCCAAGTCCCTCAACGCGGAGGTCGGCTCCGAGATCGTGGTCCTCGTGCAGGCGGCCGACGGATCCCTTGGAAACGACCTTTTCACCGTGGTGGGAATTCTCGGGGCGGTCGGCGAAGCCATCGACCGAAACGCGGCCATGATGCACCTGGACGATTTCAGGCAGCTCTTTGCGATGCCGGAAGGCATTCACGAAATCGCCGTCAACACGAAGGGGCGGCTTCCCTTGGATGCCCTGGTCGAGACGCTGTCCCGCCTGGCGCCCGAAGATGAGGTTAGAACCTGGCGCCGGCTGCTGCCGACCTTTTCGGACATGATCGAGCTCTCCGGCGTCAGTATGTCCATCTTCGGGGCAATCTTCCTCATCGCCGCCGGACTGGGGGTCATGAACACCATGCTCATGGCGACCTACGAGCGGGCGCGCGAATTCGCACTGCAGAAAGCCCTCGGCACCGCGCCCTGGCGAATCGTGCGCGACGTGACCTTCGAGGCGTGGCTGCTGGCATGTGTCGCCACCGTGTTCGGGACTCTGGCGGGGCTTGCCGCCTCCACCATTCTCCAAACGACGGGCCTGAACACGGCAAGCCTTGCGGGGGAGACCACGATCTCCGGGGTGGTGTTCGACCCCGTGTGGCGTGCCGACCTCACCCTCCGGACGGTCGTGTGGCCGGTATTCATGATGTGGGCGGTGTGCGTCCTGGCGGCATTGTATCCCGCCGCCATGTCCGCCCGTAACATGGGGTCAAACCTACACTTTTCACATTTTCCATGAGCAGGACCGCACAACGTCTGCCGCACGGGAAGGCGGCGGTCATGAAGGGTTGCTCAGGGAGATGCGACTGCGATTCACGGGAGACGGAAGGATGGAAGGATGATCGCTCGACTGGCTTGGCGTTCCATCTGGCGCAACCGGCGCAGAACCCTCATCACGATCGCATCCCTGGGGCTGGGGCTGACCATTGCCATTTTCTTCATCGCCCTGTCGGAAGGCGTCCACAACCAGGTGGTGAACGAAGCGGTCCGGATGCAGGCGGGCCACATCACCGTGGAACACGAGGCGTACCAGGCGGCTCCCGCCGTCGATCTGTTCATCGGCGGCGTGGATGAGCTGAGACGGCGGATCGACGGGATGGAGGCCGTGGAGGCCACGAAGCTCCTCATCCGCGGCCAGGGCGTCGCCAATTCGAGCGCCGGCGCAGTCGGGGTTGCCGTGATGGGGGTGGAGCCCTCCGTCGAGGCCGGGACATCGCCCCTGGCAAGACACATGGTGACCGGAAGCACCCTCGAAGACGGCGATGACCGAAAGGCGATACTGGGCGAGCATCTTGCCGACCAGTTGAAATTGACGCAGGGCAGCAAGCTGGTTCTCACCACCAACAATGCCCGGGGGGAACTGGTGGAGGAGCTTTGCCGCGTGAAGGGCATCTTCCGTATCGGCTCGGACGAAATCGACGGATATCTCGTTCAGATCCCTTTGGAGTTCGCTCAACGGGTCTTCGGCCTGCAACCCGATGAAGCCACTCAGTTGGGTGTTGTTTTGAAGCGCCCGTCCGAACTGGAAGCAACGATCGAAGCCATCAAGGCCATCGAGCGCGAAGAGTACGCGGCCGTACTGCCCTGGCAGGCGGTTCTTCCCGAGGTGGCGTCGTATATCCGGTTACGCCGGACTTCCACCTGGGTATTCCAGGGCCTGCTGTTCATCATCATCCTCTTCACCATCCTCAACACCCTGCTCATGTCCGTCGTCGAACGGGAGCGTGAGTTCGCCGTGCTCCTGGCACTGGGCACGCGCATCGGTCAGCTCAGGCGACAGCTGTTCGTGGAATCGGCATTTATCGGGATACTGGGCTGCGTCGCGGGAATGTCGCTGGGAGGCGCCGCCGCCCTCTCGCTCCAGGTTCATGGGTTGGACCTTTCGGGTTTCATGCCCGAAGGGGTTAATTTATCTGCATTTCCTCCTGCCTCCTGGAACCGCTTGAGTACAGCCATTTTGCAGACTTTGCTTTTCCATTGACTTCCTCCATTTTACCCCTATAATTACCCCAAGTGTGGGGGATAGTGTGGGGGACGAAAACTTTCGGGTTACGTTGAACTTTCTCGGTTTAGGACTGTGGGGGACGACATTTTTAAGCAAGAACTGTGGGGGACGACATGCCAAGACAGAGGAGATTCAAGACGAAATACGCCGGTGTCACCTTTTTGGAAGGCACGCGGGCGGGCGGACAAGTCGAGCGCATCTATTATATCCGGTATCGGCGAAACGGAAGGCCCGTCGAGGAGAAGGCCGGACGCCAATTCCGGGACGACATGACCCCGGCGCGGGCGGCAGGTATCCGGGCGGAACGAATGGAAGGAAACCAGCCCACCAACGAGGAGAAGCGCGAAGCCGAACGGGAGATCAAGGAGCGATGGACGCTCTCACGCTTGTGGGAAGAATACAAAGCGTGTACGCCGGGGCTGAAGGGCATCGTGACGGACGAAAACCGCTTTGAGAAGCACATAAAGCCTATCTTCGGCGACAAGGAACCGGGAGAACTGGTGCCCCTCGATGTAGACCGCCTGAGAGTCAAGATGCTGAAGAGCCACGAGCCCGCGACGGCACGCAACACGCTTGAGCTCCTGCGCCGCATCGTCAATTTCGGAGTCAGAAGGCAACTGTGCCCCGGACTGACCTTCACAATCCAGATGCCCGCTGTTCACAACGAACGAACGGAAGATCTCACGCCGGACGAGCTTGCAAAACTGCTCGAAGTGCTTGATGAAGAGCCGAACACACAGGTTGCACACCTTATGAAAATGGCTATTTTCACCGGCATGAGGCGCGGGGAGCTATTCAAGCTCAGGTGGACGGATATAGACTTTGATCGGGGCTTTATATCTATTCGGGATCCGAAAGGCGGCAGCAGTCAAACAATCCCGCTGAACGAGTCAGCACGAGGGATTCTTGTCAATCATCCTAGAACCGACACCCCCTTTGTGTTCCCCGGACGTAAGGGAGCGCAACGGGCCGACATCAACAAGACGGTGAACCGCATCAAGAAGGCCGCCGGACTCCCGAAGGACTTTCGACCACTCCACGGGCTTCGGCACAGTTTTGCAAGCTCATTAGCATCATCCGGCAAAGTTGACCTATACACCCTGCAAAGACTCCTGACCCACAAAAGCCCGCAGATGACCCAACGGTATTCACATTTGCGCGATGAAGCGCTCCGGCGGGCTTCCAATCTGGCCGCGGAGTTGGTTGAGAAGGCGGCGAAGAAGAAAGACAACGTGATCGACCTGCCCAGGCAAGCATGACCAGTTTCCGGGGATAGGGCGACGGCCCGAAAAGTCGGATATCCTGGCCGATCTTCCCCGGATCACCCACCAGGAAATGCGCTCACAGGAGGCGCTCAATGATCACCGAAGAGGAAAAAGATTGGCTACGTGTCCGGTGGGAGTTCTTGAGACGCGACCCCGAGTATCAAAGGCTGTGGTCCCAGTTCCAGGACTGGCGGGAAGGCAAAACCCCAATAGGAGACGATTCGGACCTTTTACTTGCCTTAGTCAACGGCTTTTCTCAGTTCCACTTGGGACAGTGGGTAGACCCGGCGCTTGACTTCGAGGATATTTGCAGCGGGAACCTGCTTGACGCTTGGGGCAACAGACTGACCATAGGGCACTTGATATCAACCAAATGCCATACTGTCCTCGTAGACGACCCACCACTTGACGGCTCACGCTTCGCAACCACCTTGACCATTCATATAGACCTTGGACGGGTGAATTCAAAAACCGCGCTCAAGGCCCATATTAACGGCATCATCGACAGGTATCTTGACGACCCGAACATCAGGAAGCAATCGAGGCGAATGACGGACTACGGGCGAATTCTTGAAATCGGGCGACTTCATGAAAGCGGAATGTCGAACCGCGAAATAGCCATGCAGTTGTATCCAAGCGAATTCATAGACCCAGGCGATATGTTTGATGAAGATGCCATCCTTCCAAATCCTGAGAATGCCGAACGCAAGGTCAGCCACATACTGAAAAAATACCGCGAACTTATCGCCGGTGGACACATCGGCATGACCTATCCATAGCGAATCTCGCCGGTAAAATAACTTTTCAAATTACATGTCCGTGACTGTTCATCCCCCCTTGCCTTAAAATGCCTCCAACGTAACAGAAACCCCAACGATTTCTTTTACTTGGAGGTATTTTATGGAACGCTTGTGGAACGAACATCAGGCCGCCAGATTCTTGAACTTGAGCGTCGCAACCCTGCGAAATGATCGCAGCACGCGCCGAAAAATTCCGTATCTCAAGATTGGAAAGAGCGTGAGGTATCGCCCCGAGGACTTGATTGCCATGATCGAGCAGTCCAGGATCGGCGGAGAGGACCGGCCATGAACGCCGACGAACTCAAGGCTTATGGCAGGGGCGTGGAGTCCCTCTCAGACCGGCAGGTGTTTTTCCTTGCCGTGATGCTCACGAGCTTGAGCGAGACACTCCGGGCGACGGTTGAATCCGGCATGGCCGAGATCAAGGCCGAGATAGCTGAGCTCAGGCGGGCAGTGGGAGGAGGTGGCCGGTGAATATCACAGACACCCTCTTGGCGGCATGGCCGGGAAACTTGACGGCTGACGGAGCATTCACCTGTCCATCGTGCAACCAGGGAGTTTTGATGATGGACGGGAACACGGCGCACTGTCCGGCTGAGGGCCGTAGCTTCGATGTCGGCGACCTGCTTGGACTCTTGCAGCGAGCGCGGGACAACGGCAAGAGCCCGCCCGTGCAGGACCAGCAGGACCGGACCAGCACAGGCAAAACGAAAGAGGCCAAGGTCGGGGCGCAGGAGACCGAGGAAGAAAAAACGAACCTCGTCCAGCTGCTCAGCTACCACGACCTGCTGGGCATGGAATTCACCGACCGGCCCGTCATACAGGGGCTGCTTGGCGAGCGGGAATCCCTGGTAATCGTCGGACAGAGCGGCCTTGGCAAGTCCGGGCTCACTTCCAATCTTGCACTCAGGTTGGCGACTGCGGGCAGCGAGACCCGGCTCTTTGATCGGTTCGGCATCCCCCAGGCGTGCAGGAGTCTATTCATCCAGAGTGAAAACACGGCGGCAGCCACACAGCGACGCCTTGCCAGGATGATATGCGAGGAACCCGAACTGGCCGACGGCTTGACCGAGGTTGTTCTGGCATCTATTCGCGGCGACATCCGCCTGACTGGGAGCCTGACCAACAAAAAATTCAAGGAGGGAATCCTGGGGCTGATCGAGCAGAGCCGGGCCGACATTCTTTTCCTTGATCCCCTGATTTCCTACCACGATGCCGACGAAAACGACAATGGAGCCATGCGCCGGACCTTGGACTGCCTTACAGAAGTCTGTGACCGGGCCGGAATCGCGTGTGTGGTAGTTCACCATGCGGGAAAGGTGGGAACCGACAACCAGGTTTTCGCGGGCCGAGGAGCATCAGCCATCGGTGACTGGGCGGCAAACGTCCTGGTACTAAGCCCTGGCCCTGAACTGACACGCCAGGACGGTTCCAGGCGCTTTATTATGCAGGTCTCGCATCGCAAGTCAAGAAACTACGAAACCGTAGAGGACTTCTGCCTTGAGCGGCTAAACGGAGCGTTGCTGGTGCCGGTGGACGCCACACAGCTTGACCAAAGCCGAGTCCAGCGGGTTGCAGTCGTTGTCAACGCACTTTCAGCACTTGGCGGGATCGTCAACAGTAAAGAAGTCCTTGTTGAGCGGGTGATGGTCTCCGCGAACGTATCCAGAGGGACGGCGCAAAACCACATCAGCAATGCCCTTCAAGACGGCATGGTCTTGATTGTCCCGATCAACAAAAAACAGTGTGGGTATCGACTCCCAAACGTGGAACCCCCGACGAGGTGAAATATGCCAGAAATGGTTTGTGCCAAATCCGCCAAAAATGAGACTGGCACATTTTCTTTTGCCCGCAGAACGGCCACCGGAGCGAGTTTGCGCTCACAAAAAAATATGCCAAATCGGTTTATGCCAAATGACGTTTTGGCGAATTTATTCTTTAATGATTTCAATAACTTGCGATTCGCCAAATATGCCACCCTAAAGGGGGGAGAAAAACTGGCACATTTTGGTGTGCCAGTATTTTCCCCTCCGATTCCCCTTGGGTCGTGCCGGTGCCTGGCCCCCCCGACTGTGACCCTTTAAGAAGAGGAAGGCTCATGAAACCGGAACCAAACCATGACTGTGATCGTCGATAGCAGGGAACAAACGCCCTACACATTCGAGGGCTACGACGTGGAAATCGAACGCGGCACCCTGTCGACCGGCGATTATTCGCTTGCGGGCTACGAGGATCAAATTGCCATTGAGCGAAAATCGTTGAACGATTTGGTCGCGTGTCTTTCGCATGAGCGCCCGAGGTTCGAGAAGGAACTGCGCCGTGCACGGGCCCTGGATTTTTTCTTCGTCGTGGTCGAAGCGTCTCTTGAGGATATCGCACGAGGACGGTATCGCTCACAAATGAGGCCACACGCGGCATTGCAAAGCATGATGACTTTCATGATCCGCTATCGCACGCTGTTCGTGTTCGCGGGATCACGGTCGGGTGCGGAATACACGACACACGCGCTTTTGACCAAGTATGCGAGGGAGAGGAAGTGTGATGAGAACCTACAAACTGCTTGTGGATGAGAAACTGGCGGGCCGGATGCTCCTGGACGATGACGGAACCGGCCATGTGGTCCTGGACTGCCTTCCGAGGCCCTTGACTGTGATCCCGAAGCCCCCCGGAGAACGATGGACAGAACCCCGCGAAAATTGCAGACAACCTGCATCAGCAAAGGAGAAAAACAGTGGTTTGGGTTAAAGGCCAAAGCGGGAATCCACGAGGTAAGCGCCCCGGGCAGCGAAACAAGGCCACACTGGCCGCTGAGGCCCTGATTAATGGCCGGGCCGATCAACTGGTTGAAAAGGTCGTAGAAATGGCCCTGGAAGGCGATGTGACGTGTTTGAGGGCATGTCTCGATCGACTGGTGCCACCCAGGAAGGATGCGCCGATTCGGTTGACTCTGCCCGGTGGGGATCTCAGCAAGGTAACAGGAGCCATCTTGAAAGCCGTTGCCGCTGGAAATCTCACACCGTCCGAGGGCACAGCTATTGCTGGGGTCGTCGAGGCGCACAGGAAAGCAGTCGAGACGGTGGAACTCGAAGAGCGCATTCGTGTGCTCGAAGCAAAGGAGATGAAATGAGCCTGGAACGTCGTGTGGAAAAGCTCGAAGCGTCGCATGGCCGTGTGCTGATTCTGGTGGCTGGAAACGCCGAAGAGGCCGCACGCTTGCAGGAAGCACACCCAGAACCAAAAACACTCGTTGTTATCACAGGGGTCGGGAGAACCCCGAACGACCCAACCGAAAGGAGCGAACATGACCTCAATTGAAGATGTGACGAGACAACTGGAACAGATCGGCGACGCACTCGCAAGTGGAAAACTCACGAAGGATGAACTGGCCGAGCATTCCAAACGGCTCGAAGAACTGGCCGCCGAACATGAAAGGCTTGCCGAACCGAGCCCCGTCGAACAGGCAGAGGCCGCCCTGGAAGCATTCACAGGCCGCTTCGTCGAGCGGGAAACGAAGTGCAAGGGCGCGGTTTTTGAGCTTGAGGGTGAGCTCGAACGCTTGCGAGCCGCGCACAGCGAAAAAATGTATGCCGGGGAGCCGACTGACGAGATCGTCCGGCAGTTCCAGGCCACAGAGCAGAGGCTTGCCGAAGCCAGGAGCGCCTTGTCCCTTGTGGGCGAATGGCGTCGACGGGAGGCCGCGAAGATTCGGGAACTGGAGCAGAACGTCCAGGCCGCCTACCAGCAGGAACTTGAGCAGGATTTCAACAGGCTGCAGGATCATCGCGCCAGGATTGCCGAAGCCAAGGCCCGGTACGTCGACCTTGTGGTTGAAGCTTTCAAGATGACACACGCGGCGGCTGATAAGACGGTGGCCGGGCTCAGGTTCGGGCGGTTCCCCGTTCCGGGATTCAAGAATCTGGAGGCCCCGGAAATTGAAGTGACCCTCAAGGACCTGCACATGGCGGCGGGTAAACCGTATTCAATCCCTGTCATTTGGGCGCAGGTCAAAAATCCACGCTAGGAGGAAAAGCAATGAGTGATGACAAATTGGAATTCCCAAGCATGAAAGCAGGTGCCGGCAGCGCGATCCCCCGGCCACCGAAACCTGGATCACGAGGCCCGATTGGTTCTTCGCAGCTCGATTTTCCGGCATCCCCGATGCTTCGCCAAGCAGAAGCACGCGCACAGGCTGAACGCTTGAAAGCAGCACGAGCCGAATACCGGCGGCAGGATATAGCCGAGAAGCAGGTCACCAGACAACGGCTCAGGCGTGAAGGCGTGGATGAAGCCGAAATCGACGCTTTGATAGGCCCGGAGGTTGTCCGATGAGTCCCCTTCAGGCAATCCGCGGATTCTGCCTATGGTGTGCTTATGGGGCCACACGCCATGTGAACTTGTGCCCGGCGGCTGAGACATGCCCGCTCTTCGAGCATCGGTTCGGACGGCGGCATGGGCTCCCGAAACCCCTGGAAGCGATCCAGGCGCGATGTTCAACCTGTGTGCAGAATCCATTCGCGTGCAAGACGACAACCTGCAGCCTGCATTCGTTTCGCATGGGAGTGGACCCTGTAGCGCAGATGCGACAGCGAGCCAGAAACCGCTTTCTTGGCCAGAAACGCCTGTCCACGGGAGGTATAGGCGAATTTCCCGTGGTTGAGCATTAACCAACAGGCCCTCCACACGGGGGGGGCTTTTTACGCCTGGAGCCCATTTTGCTCTTGAACAGCCTCCCGGATGTGATATTCTGAATCCGCCGAAAACATCAACAAACGGGAGGCCATCCGAAAATGGCTCTTATTATCTGTACACGAAACGGGCGAGAGTCCTCACGCGGCGACGCATGGGGGGAGTGTTTTGTTGCACTCCGGCAAACTCTCGCCATTTTTATTTGAAAGGGGAATGTCATGAACGATTTGAGAGCAGCACTCTATCATTCGCGAAAGGCCGCGCCGGGAGAAGGGGAAAGCAATGCTTGTTGGCAAGCTTGGCACCACGCTTCCCTGCTAAAAATGCTTGGGAACTATGCCGAAATCCTCTTCAGCGAAATCAACAAAGAGGACAATCGACGCATGGGCAGCAAGGACGTGTGGCTAAAAGATGTTGCGATGCCCTTCCTCGACAGCTTAGCGAACAATCTTCCTGCAATCGGCGACTTTCTACAGGATCTCGGGGATCAAGTCATGATGCACGACGACGACATCCGGGATTCCAAGGCCAACACGGCGCCCTAGCCCCCTAGCAAGCCCTACAATCGCTTTTCCCTGCCTGGACGTGCTAACTATCGTCCGGGTGGGGGATCGTCGATTCTAGGCCCATCCTCGCAAGCCGCAAGCTCCCGGACCATCGAATCCCCCTTGTGATCTTCATATTTGCCAATGTGCTAATCATGCTTATCATGCTAATCACAACCCTGAGCCGAAAGGAGACACAATGCCAAGCGTATTGATCCGGAACTTCCCCGAGGAGCTTCACCGCATGGCGAAAATCCAGGCTGCGGTCGAGAACATCACAATGAAGGCGCTCATCGAGCGGGCCGTAACAGAATACCTGAAGCGGGCGGGCGTTCCCGTGGACGAAGAGGATTGAAGGCGCGGGCACCCCGAAGATCGAGCATGATGGACACATGGAGGGGCATTTTCGGCGTGAGTGTGGGGGATAGTGTGGGGGACAGGTTTTGAACACACGGAAAATGGGGCTCAAAATCTCTCGTAACCACTTGTGTTTCTTATGTTAACTGGAATGTACTCGGAACAATGACCTTTCGGGTTTCATGCCCGAAGGGGTGACCGTATCGGGTTTTTCCGTTTCGACCACGATCCATGCCCTGCTGACCCCGTCGATTCTTCTGTGGACGGGCGGAATCGCCATGGCGGCCATGCTCGTGCTGAGCCTCGTTCCGATGCGGCGCATAGGGCGCCTGCGCATGACCGAATCCCTGAGATAGGAGTCGCCGGTGGCGGAAATCGTGGAGGTGTCCGGTGTGACGAGGGACTATGGAGAAGGCGGAATCGTGACCCGCGCGCTTCGCGGCGTGGACCTCGTCCTGATGGCCGGAGAATTTGCGTCCATGGCAGGCCCGTCGGGCTCGGGAAAGACCACGCTGCTCAACATCATCGGAGGTCTCGACCGGCCCACGTCGGGAACCGTGAAGATCGAAGGACGCGACATCACCCGTCTGTCCGGAGGCGTCCTGAGCCGCTTGAGGCGGGACCGCATCGGCTTTGTCTTTCAGAGCTATAACCTGCTTCCGGTTCTGACCGCCCTGGAAAATGCCGAGTACGTGCTGATGCTGCAGAACATCGACAAGGAAGAACGCCGCGAGCGGGTGATGCGGGTGCTGGGGGAAGTGGGGCTGGGCGGCATGGAACATCGTTTTCCCCGGGAGCTCTCGGGCGGGCAGCAGCAGCGGGTGGCCATCGCCCGGGCGATTCTGCCGGAGCCCGCTCTCATCCTGGCCGATGAACCCACGGCCAACGTCGATTCCGAAACCGGCGGAGCGCTGATGAACCTGCTGCGTCGTCTGAACGAGGAAAAGGGGATCACGTTCCTTTTCTCGACCCACGACCAGGCCGTCATGAAGCGTGCCCTGAGGCTGATCAGGCTCCGTGACGGTCGTATCGTCGAGGACGGGAAGCCCTCGAACATGTGAAGGGAGCCGAAGCGTGATGAAGGTGCGCTGCCGGCGCGATTGGCTTACCCCGGCCCTGACGTGGCTCATGCTGCCCGTCCTGATCTGGGGAGGCGCGCTCCCGAGCCGGAGTGCCTTCGCCCTCCTCGGCGACGGGGAGAAAGCGTTCGGCCTAGACGGCAGCATCCGCACGCTTTTTTTCGTGCTGGATCGCGACGGGACCTATCCTTTCTCCGGACGGAACGATATCGATGCGCTGTCGCAGACCGTTCTTCGCCTGACCGCCTCCGGCAGACCCGCTCAGTCGCTCTCCTACGAGGTTCACTGGGTTCAAAGCGTCACCGCCGCCACCGAGAGGATCTCGGGCGGAAGCCTTCTCACCGTCGGAAACACGAGCACGGGCAACGTCCTGCGCTACAGGGTGCTGGACACCTCGTGGACCGTGCTGAACGAGGAACGGGCCTTTTCAACCGCATCCATGGACCGGATGAACGTCAAGACGTCCTTCGGCTGGGGTGACGTCACCCTGGGGCGCCAGGCCATAACCTTCGGCAAGACCTATTTTTGGAATCCCCTGGACGTGTTTTTCCCGTTCGGCTCCAGCCAGTTCGACCGCGACTACAAGCCCGGCGTGGACGCGCTCCGGGTGGACATTCCCTTCGGTCCTTTCTCCGGGTTCAACCTCGTGGGAGCCGCCGGACCGAAGATCGGCATCGGACCGGGCGACACCGGAGGCAACGATCCGCAGGATGCGTCGTGGTATGGTTCCGCCTTGCTGGGCAGGCTGTTCGCCAACAGGTGGGGGTGGGACTTCTCGCTTCAAGCCGGCAAGGTTTTCGGTGGATTGCAGTTGGGCGTGGGGGCAGTCGGCGACTGGGGCCCCGTGCAGATTCGGGCGGAAGGGGCGCAGTTCCTGGCCATGTCCTCGGACCCCCTGCCCGCCCCGCTGCAGGGCGATTTGTTCAACAACTGCTTCGTCGGCGTGATCGGCCTGGGACGCCGATTCGCAAGCGGCCTGAGCCTGGACTTCGAGTACCTCTACAATGGCGCCGGCGATCCGAACCGCCTCGACGCAGCCATGGTCCGGACGCAATTCGGTGCCAGCCTCCAGATGAGCCGTCACTTGACCGGACTGGCTGCACGCTATGAATTCTCGCCACTGGTAACGGGCCAGGCGGCCCTCGTCAATTCTCTCTCCGACGGCTCCGCACAACTGCAGCCGCTCGTGAACATCTCGCTCTCAAACGAAATGGACCTCCTTATCGGCATGACCTTGAATTTCGGTCCTTCGCCTAAAAGCGCCTCCGGTACTCTGCCCGACGTTCAAAGTGAATTCGGGACGATTCCGGACCTGTTTTTTCTGGAGTGGAAGTACTATTTTTGACGCATGGCCCGAAGCGATCCGACAACGGACCCGGGGAGGCGGCTTCCCGCGCTTCGGAAAGGCGTCGTTTCCACCTTTACCGATCGTAGACTTCTGGTGATGCCTGCCTAACCCGCAAGGCATCGAGAATCGCCGGTCTCATACCGAGGTGCGTTCAGGATGACTCAACACCCGCCCATCGGGGGGTGTGACGCGGGCGGGATAAACCACGGGGACCGCGTGGTTCCGCAGGGTGGGCACAGTTCCTCCGTGCCCACGATCAGGCCGGGCCTCGTGCACCCGCACTCGTCATGATCGCTGCGAAAGCGAGCGGCCACCAGCCTCTTCGATGGGAAGGCGCACGTTGGCTCCAGATCGTTCATGGCGCCAAGCGTTGGGGCAAGGATACTGGGACCGTGGGCTGCGCTGTCGCGCATCCCACCCTACTAAACATCGCGGTTGCTACGGACCGATGTACGCGCCCAACATACAAAGGGAGGACTTTATGCCCTCCCGCCCAGTGCACTCATCTTGAACGCACAATCGTCTCAGGTACGCGGCATGAGTCCCGCCCAAAGCAACCGCGCCGCGGGACTGGAACACGGACTGCCTCCGCAAGCCGGATTGGAGGGCGGAGACCACCCGGGAGGACAACATGGCAAATGAGCTCAAGGACAGACAAGGCAAGGAAGCCGGAGGGATCACGCGTCGCGGATTCCTGACTTCGATGGGAATCGGGGCGCTGGCGGTCGGCGCCGCGGCGGAGCTGCCCGCCGCGCCGCCCGAGGCCGAACCGGCGGTTGCCGGGGCGGATGCGATGACCCGTCTCACTCTGCTGGTCAACGGCAGGCAATGCACGCTCCTGGCGGAGCCCCGCTGGACGCTTCTTCACGTGCTCCGGGAGCAGATCGGGCTGACGGGGACCAAGACCGGTTGCGAACGGGGCGAGTGCGGGGCCTGCACGGTCCTGATCGACAATGTGCCCCGATACGCATGCCTCACCCTGGCAATGGAATGCGAAGGTTCCGAAATCGTCACCCTGGAAGGCCTCATGGAGGGCGAAAACCTGGGGTCGGTACAGCAGGCGTTCCTCGAACACGACGCCTTCCAGTGCGGGTACTGCACTCCGGGGCAGATCATGGCGGTCGAGGGTCTCCTGCGCAAAAACCCCGCCCCAACCCCGGAAGAAATCCGAAGAGGCGTCAGCGGGAACCTTTGCCGCTGCGGCACATACACTCACATTCTTCAGGCTGCCGGGCATGCCGTGGAGCTGAAGGCCGGCAAGGGGGTGAAAGATGGCGGCAAACCCTGACAAGCACAAGCAGCCCGAGGCATTTCCGGCGCCGGACCCGCCACGGGCGGGGGAAACGGCGAAACTTTGGGAGAAAACCAGGTTCGTCGGCAAGCCTTTCCCGAGAGTCGACGCCTACGAGCGGCTGAGCGGTTCCGCCGTGTACCCCGCGGACGTGCGGCTGCCGAACATGCTCTACGGCGCCATCCTCGGTTCGCCTCACGCCAATGCCCGGATCAAGCGGCTGGACATGACCCGGGCGGAAAAAATGCCGGGGGTTCGCGCGGTGATCGGCGGCACGGTTCCCGAAGCGAATCCGGCGTGGAACTATCGCCAGGGAAGGCCTGCCATGGAAGTGGCCGGCAAGGTTTTCGACCCTCACTGCCGTTTCGAAGGGGACGCGGTTGCCGCGGTGGCGGCCGAAAACCCTTACCAGGCCCAAGACGCCCTTCGCGCCATTGTGGTCGAATACGAGGTCTTGCCTTTCGTGGCCGACGAACGCAAGGCCTTGCAGCCCGGGGCCCCCCTGGTCCATGGAGAGGGAAACCTCGTCCAGACCGACCGGTATCAGCGGGGAGACGTGGAGAAGGGCTTTGCCGAAGCGGACGTCGTCCTGCAGGAAACCTATCGCAGCGCCTGCGAGCTCCACACCCCGATGGAGCCGCACGGCTGTGTGGCAAACTGGGAGCGGGACCGTCTCACCCTGTGGGAATCCACCCAGGGAGTGTTCGCCGTTCAGTCCGGGGTCGCCGAGATACTGGGCCTCCCGCTCGCCAAGGTTCGGGTGATCGGCGGTTACATGGGAGGCGGATTCGGCAGCAAGCTGCAGGCGGGAAAATACAGCGTCATCGCGGCGCTCCTGGCCAGGCGCACAGGACGCCCGGTGAAGCTGATTCTTCCCCGCGAGCAGACTTACCTGGCCGTTGGAAACCGGCCGCCCTGCAACATGCGTCTCAAGGCGGGCGTCAGGAAGGACGGCACCCTGACGGCGCTCGATTTCAGCGTCCTGGGCACGGGCGGAGCCTACCCCGCCGGCGGGACTTCCCTGGTGGACTGGCAGGTCCGGGACCTCTACAGTTGTCCCAACGTGAGAATAGAGACCACCGACGTATACGTGAATGCCGGTCCCGCGCGGCCGTTCCGCGCTCCGGGACATCCCCAGGGATCGTGGGCGCTCGAGCAGATGATGGATGCCCTGGCGAAAGCCATCCGGATGGACCCGGTGGAGTTTCGGTTGAAGAACGTACCGAGCGGCAGCCAGGCGAGGGAAGGCATGCCCCCGTACGCCACCACCGGGTTGAAGCAATGCCTGGAAGACGGCGCCCGGGCTTTCGGTTGGAAAGAAGCCCGGCAGAAGACCGGCGCGCCTCCGGGCAAGGCTTCCGGCGAGGGCCATCTGCGCAGAGGCGTGGGCATGGCGAGCGGTCTCTGGGTCGCCGGAGGCGCAATGCCGCCGTCCACGGTGATCGTCAAGATGTTTTCCGACGGCAGCGTGAACCTCAACATGGGGGCGAGCGACATCGGAACCGGCACCAAGACGATCATGGCCGCCGTCGCGGCGGAGGAACTGGGAATGGCGCCGGAATCCATCCAGATCGAGCATGCCGATACCGGCACCACCCAGTACACCCGGCCCAGCGGCGGGAGCAAAACCGTACCCACGGAGTCACCGGCTGTGCGCGCCGCCGCGATCCACGTCAAAGAGCAGCTGCTGTCCATCGCGGCCGAGGCGCTCAAAACAGACAAGGCGGACATGGCTCTAATGGACGGGAGGGTCCTTTCCAAGTCGGACGACTCCAAGAGCGTCAGGATTGCGGACCTGGCGGGATTGAAGCAGCGCGGAGTGATCGTCGGCATCGGCAACCGCGCCCCCGATCCTCCCGGGAAGGTCGTCAACCCTTTCGCCGCCCAGTTTTGCGAAGTCGAAGTGAATGTCCTCACCGGAGAGGTCCGAATCCTTCGTTTCCTGGGCGCTCACGACAGCGGACGAGTCATGAACCGGCTGACGTATGACAACCAGGTTTTCGGCGGCATCACCATGGGCATCGGGCTTGCCCTGACGGAGTGCAGGATCCTGGACGCCTCGCAAACGGGCAAGCTGCTCAACCGGAACTGGCACGACTACAAGCTTCCAACCGTCCTTGACGTGCCGGCCGAAATGGTCTCGCTTCCCATCGAGATCCTTTCGCCCGAAATAAACACCACGGGAGCCAAAGGGCTCGGCGAACCCGTCACCATTCCGACGGCCGCGGCCGTCGCCAATGCGGTTTACGACGCCACGGGAGTCAGGATCACCGAATCTCCCATCAGTCCGATGCAGCTCTGTAAACTCCTGTCGGAACAGTTGAAGGAGGGCTGAGACCATGATGCAGAAATTCGCCTACGTCCGTCCCAAGTCGATCGATGAGGCCATAAGCTTTCTCGCGGCGGAAAACGCCGTGGTGCATGCGGGCGGGACCGATCTACTCGGCTGCCTCCGGGAGAAGATATTCGAAACCGGGCTGGTGGTGAGCCTCAGCCGTATCGGGGAACTGCGGGGAATTCGGAAGACGAAGGAAGGAGGGATCGAAATCGGGGCGCTGACGACGATCACCGAAGTGTCGGAACATCCTTTGGTCCGGGAACTCTACCCCGGGCTTGCCGCTGCCGCGTCCGAAGTGGGCAGCCCGCAGCTCAGAAACCAGGGAACCATCGGCGGAAATCTTTGCCAGAAACCGCGCTGCTGGTATTACCGCGGGGAATTCCATTGTCTGCGCAAAGGCGGCGACACCTGTTACGCGGTCGAGGGAGAAAGCCAGTTCCATTGCATTTTCGGCGGGGATTCGTGCTTCATCGTGCACCCGTCCGACACGGCGCCCCCCCTGACGGCGCTGGAGGCGACGGTCCACCTTCGGGGACCCGGAGGATCGAGGAGCATTCCCATGGGGGAATTCCTCGTTCCGCCGTCCAAGGATCCGCAGAGGGAAACGGAACTGCGGCCGGGTGAGGTGTTGATGGGCGTTTCGCTGCCCCCTCCGCCCGCCGGGCTTCGCAGTTCGTACCGCAAGGTCCGGGCGCGGCGGTCCTGGGACTTCGCCCTGGCCGGAGTTGCCCTGGCCGTTGTCATGGACAAGGGCAAGGTCGTCCGGGCAAGGGTCGTGCTGAGCGGGGCAGCCCCCGTGCCCTGGCGTTCGAAGGAGGTTGAGGAAAGCATCACGGGCCGGAAACTCGACGCCGAGACCGCGCGGATCGCCGGCGAGGCCGCCGTCACGGGAGCCAGGCCCATGGCGGGGAACGCATACAAACTGCCGCTGTTCAAGGGAGTCGTGAAGGAACAGATCCTGGCGATGGGAGCAGCGTGAAAGGGGTTCGTCCCCTGGCTTGCGGGCATGATCCGGTCAGCTGCCCCCGCCCGTCGAGGCTTCGACCAGCGCGTGGAAGTACGCGGGATCGCCGGTTTTGAACAAGCCGTACCAGGCGTCGAGCGTCGCCGTTTCGTACACGTCGAGTCGCCTGAATATTTCCCGGGCGAACTCGAGGGGCGAGGCTCCCCCCGCGGTGATCAGGTCCCCGTCGGTGACCGCCGCCTGGTCCAGGTAGTTCGCCGCGCCTTCATAGTTCGTTGCCTTGAGGTACTCCAGGGTATTGCTCGTATGCTGCAGTCCGTCCAACAGCCCGGCGCGCGCCAGGCCGGCGGTGGCACCGCAGATGGCGGCCACGGGAACGCCCGTCGCAAGAAAGTTTCTTGCCATCTCGACGGCCCCGGTGTTTCCACCTTCTTCCCAGGTCATGCCTCCCGGCAGGATGAGCATGGCGCTCCGGGACGGCTCCAGGTCGTCGAGCCCCATGTCGGGCAAGACCGTCACCCCTCCCATCGTCCTCACGCGATCCGTTGTCAAACCGACCGTCCGGACGCGATAGCGTTGCGGCCTGGCCTGGAATGCGGGGTTGTTGATACCCGCGACGGCGTAGGCCGGCTCCCAGTCCGACAGAGTATCGAAAACGAACAGATGCACCGTCTGAATTTCCATGTAATTCCTCCATCCCGAAACCTGCCGCGGGAGCGGCGGGCCTTTTCCTTGGCGAAGAACCGCCCGCCAGGCGCACGGCGTCAAATCGCGCCGCCCGGACGCAGTGTTCGGCCCGGCAGGCTACTTCGGGAATCTCCCCTTCTTCTCTTCTCGCATTTCCACCCGCTTCTGAACATAGATCGGCAGCAGGGCCCACGCCCTGGTGCCGTCCAGGGGCGGAAACGGAATGAGATTGAATCCCATCAGGATCACGTTGAAGTACGCGAACACGAACAACAGGGCATTCAGAACGGGGAAGGGAGACATTCCCAGCACCACCAACAGGAGCATCGCGGGCAGGAACAGGGAGAACTGCGCCACGACTCCGCCCCAGACGACGATCGCCTCCTCGTACTCGTCATTCGGTGTTTCGTAGGAGCATACTCCGAACATGGGGAACAGCTCGATTTGTTCCACTTCGTATCCGAACCGCCTGGCAAAGTAGGCATGACCGTACTCATGAAGCAACAGAAGAAAAAGCACCCCCAGGACGAAAAAAATCATCTGAATGCCGAGCAGCACCGAGGACAGGGCCAAAAGGATGCTGAAGAGCGCCGTCGACCAGTGAATGTAGACGGGAATCCCCCAGAAGCTCCAAATCTTGTAGAATTCGCTATACATCGCCGAAAGCCTCCTTCATCGTCATTCTTTCGCCCTCATGACCCGACAGGCATTTCATCATAAGGCGTTGCCCGGCAGGAAACGGAAACCGTGCCTGGACGCCGTACCTCGACATGGCGCCCGGGGCGGCCTTGATGAGACGAGTCTGAACGCCTCCCCGAGCATATCCGTCTCAAGCTTATTATCGGGAATTTTGACGATATCGGTAAATTCAGGAACGATGAGCTCCGGAAGGGCATCCCCGGGCCTCGTTTGCCGGAAGTCCCCGGTTTTTCGCGACGGGTTCCGTCGGGCTGATGGGAAGGATAAATAGGTCCTATAGGACTTATAAGACCTATAAAAACCATGGGACTGCTTAAAGCCCGTGCAAATCTTGCGCTTTGTTCCGCTCAAGAGGTATGCTCCCGGGCCGGAAGACAACCGGCGCAACCGCCGGCAAAGACCACCCGGCTCGGGTTGCGGCCGGGATGCGGAGCAATCGAGACCATAGCCGTTCCGCCCGGCGGATCGGGCGGGACGAAGCCGGGATTCAGTCCTGATACGAGACTCCGGCGGGGGTTTTCTTGGCGATGGTAATGAAACCGGTGTGCGCGACCATCCGGTCGAAGGGGCGGGCGCGAAGCTCGTCGATTTTCCAGTCTCTTTTGAGCAGCTCGAAAGTGGAGATGTTCGCAAAGCCGTTGGCTTTGAGTTCCCGGAACATCAACTGGACCTGGCCGATGTTCGGGCTGAGACTCACCAGGATAGCGCCATACCTCATCATGGCGCCCACGGATCGAATGGCGTGCCAGGGTTCGGGAAGATCCAGGAATACACGGTCGGCTTTGACGTTCATGCAAAAATCCTGGATGTCCGCAACGACGATTTCATGATTGTCGGGACGACCGTCGAAGAACTGATTTACGTTTCGTCTTGCGGCCAGAGCGAATTCCGGGCGCTTCTCCACGGAGATGAGCTTTCCGCGTCCGCCCATGGCTCTGAGCAGGGCGAGAGTGAGCGCTCCCGACCCGATGCCCGATTCCACGATGACGTTCTCCGGCTGGATATCCCCATAGAAAACAATGGCGCTGAGGTCCTTGGGATAGATGATCTGGGTCTGCCGTTCCATGGAGAAGATGTAGTCCTCGAGGGTCGGCCGGAAGAGGAAAACCTTGGCTTCCTTGTTGGTCTCCAGGAAATCGCCTTCCTCCCTGCCCACGACATCGGGCAGCTGGATAGTGCCCAGGTGAGAGGAGTAAGGGCCTTCCCCGATCTTGACCAGCCATTTCTTCCCTCTCTGGGAAATCAACAGCACCCATTCACCCATCCGGAATTTGCCCATGGCCGTCGATGTCTCCTCTCCGTCGTCGCCCCTTGAAATGTCGCCGGGTCGTCCGGCCGGATGCCGGCGCCCCGGGAACCGCCCATTACGGCAAGTCAAGAGCGAGGTGGGTTGAACCATAAAGAACCGGCCCCTGTTCGTCAAACGGTTTTTGGCCGATTTGGATTTGATTTATGCCCGGTTCCACACTATTAGTCACCATTGACGGTTTATTGAAAGCGGGTGGGGGAAGCTCTTCCGCGCCATTTCTTCGAACGGGCGTGAGCCGGGGAAAGACAAAGGCGCATGGAAATCTTTCAGAGCGGGGAGCCGACGGAAGTCGATTCCCGGGAAGGCCGAAGCTCATGATCCATCATCCCGAAACGGTTCGCTCCATTGTCATCCCTGTCCGGCGAGCGCTCACCCTGGCGCTGCTCATGTGCATGCTCACTCTGGCGGGAATCTCGGCGGATTCTCATGCGGCGCCGCTCAAGGTCGTGGTCCTCACCGACGCGGCCGGGCTGGGGGACAGAAGCTTCAACGACATGTGCTGGCAAGGGATTCTGAAAGCCCGGCGGGATTTTGGGATCAATCCGCAGTTCGTGCAGTCGCGGGAGCAGGCGGACTATGTTTCCAACATCACCATGGCGGCTCGCAACGCCGATATCGTGGTGACCCTGGGATACCTTTTCACCGACGCGACGCGAAAGGTTGCGTCGCATTTCCCCAATACGCGTTTCGTCCATATCGAAGGGGACATTGCATCGGCCAACGTGGCTTCCTTCGATTTCAAATCCGAGGAAGGAGGCTTCCTGGCCGGACTGGTGGCGGGGCTCTTCACCAGGGCCGGGAAGGTGGGGGTGGTCTCGGGCATGGATATTCCCCCGGTTGAAGCCTATGTCAGCGGGTTTCGCGCCGGCGTGAAAACTGCGGAAAAGTTCGGGAAGAAGCCCGTGGAAGTCATCGCCGCGTCCGCGGGATCGTTCAACGATCCGGTGAAGGGAAAGGCGCTCGCGCGGACGCTGATCGACAAAGGCGTCGACGTGATCTTCCGGGCCGCGGGAAACACCGGGGTCGGAGTGCTGGAAGCAATCAAGGGCGGCAAGGACGTGTACCTCATCGCCGATGATCTCGACGTGGACGCGGAGCTTCCGGGGAGAATCCTCACGAGCACGCTCAAGCGAATGGACGTCGCGGTCTACAATGCGATCCGCGACATCGTGCAGAACCGTTTCTTGCCCGGACACCGCCGGCTCGGAGCTCCCGACGGAGCTGTCGATATCACCGACATGAAGTATTCCCGGCAGCTCTTTGCCGCCGCGGGCCTTGAAGCCATTGCCAGAGCCCGCGAATTGCTGCGGCAGGGAAAGGTTGCCGTCCCTGCCCGCAGTGCCGAGGTCGAGGCATTTCAGGCTCCCGAGCTTTGATCCCGAAGCCCTTGCACAGCATGAAATTCACATCGAATGCCATGCAAACCGAATTGACCGGCAAACCCGTCGTGGAGATGCGCAACATCTCGAAGCGCTTCGGTTCCCTCAGGGCGAACCGCGAGGTCTCCCTTGCCGTCATGGGCGGGGAGATCCACGCCCTCGTGGGAGAAAACGGCGCCGGCAAATCGACGCTCATGAAGATCCTCTACGGGCATTTCCCGCCCGATTCAGGCACCATCCGTCTGAACGGAGAGCCGGTTCTCTTCCGGCACCCCCGGGAAGCTCTCAAGGCCGGTATCGGGATGGTTCACCAGCAGCTCCTGATCTTCCCCCAGCTGACTGCGCTCGAAAACGTGATCGTCGGCAACGAACCGGTGCACAGAGGGTTCATCGACCGACGACGGGCACTGGAGAAGGTGGCGAAGATCGCAGCCCGATTCGGCTTCAACCTTCCCATGAACACGAATGCCGGGCAGCTGTCCTTTGCCTTTCGCCAGCAGATCGAGTTGTTGCGAGCGCTCTATCGCGGATCGAAAGTGCTGATTCTCGATGAACCCACGAGCCTGCTCGCGCCCTTCGAAATCGACCGGTTCCTCGATCTGTTGACCGCCCTGCGCCGGACCGGCCACACGATCGTCCTGATCAGCCACCGGCTGCGGGAAGTCTTTGCCGCGGCGGACCGAGTCTCGGTGCTCCGCCGTGGAAAGCTGATCCGCACCGAGTCCATCGCCGCTATTTCCAGGGAGGAAGTGGCCGACCTGATCGTTCATGGCGAGAGCCGGAGCGCGGTCGACCCGCAATCGCGAGTCGCCGTTCCGGAAGTCTCCGTTCCCTCCGTCCGGACCGAAAGCCCGAAGGACCTTCTCGTGTTGGACAATCTCACGGCGGACCCGTCCGGAAACGATGTCGGGCTCGAATCCTTTTCGCTCCGAATCGCCGCGGGAGAAATCGTCGGCCTGGGAGGAGTGGTGGGAAACGGATTGAGCACCCTTGCGCGCGCCATATTCGGAATGGCCGCAATACGCAGCGGGACCGTTCATTTCGACGGCCGGGATTTCACGGCCCTTTCGATCAGGGATCGCATCGATGCGGGGGTCCGCCGGCTGCCGTCGAACCCGATGGAAGAGGCGCTTCTGCCCGAACGCTCACTGGTCGACAACTTCTTGCTGGGATCGCAGCGCAGACCTGCTTTCCAGCGCTGCGGACTGCTCCGCAAAGAAGCCGCGGCCGTTTACGCCGCGCAACAACTGGAAATTCAGAAAGTGCGGTACGAGCAGGTTTCCCGGCCGGTTTCCAGCCTGTCCGGCGGAAACCAGCAGAAAGTCGCCCTGGCCAGGGTGCTGGCCGGTCCCGTGCGGTTCGTGGTGCTCGAGCAGCCCGGTCGCGGGTTGGATTTGAAGGCCCGGGTGGAGCTCGGCCGCCGGGTGCGCGCACTCAACCGGGACGGGGTCGCTTTTCTTGTGATTTCGCATGATCCTGAGGAGTTGCTCACCTTGTGCGACCGGGTCGGGATCGTGTATCGAGGCCGCCTGGCAGGGATCACAACCATCGGAGAGGCATCCCCGGAGTTGCTCGCAAGGTGGATGCTCGGGGTGAAGAACGGAGAACATGACTGAACGATGAAGCGGGACATGGCGGCAGATTCACCTCGCGCCGGGGCTTCCGGTGGAGATCGAGCCTGGAGCCGGCTGCTCGAATCGGTTTCGGGCCCGCTGGTGGCCTGCGCGGCCGCGCTGCCGGTCTGCGTGGTCATCTCCCTGTCGGCCGGAGCCGGACCCTTCGACCTCATTGCAGGGCTCTGGACAGGCGCGTGGGGAAGCGCCGACGCCTTGGCAACCACCCTGGGAAAACTTACGCCCCTGCTGCTCACCGGCCTGGCCGTGTCCATGGCATATCAGGCGAGGCTTCTCAACATCGGCTGTGAAGGACAGCTCATGCTCGGCGCCCTCGCCTCGGCCGCGTTCGCCGCCTCCGCAACGTCACTGCCGGCTTCATTGCTTGCGCCGCTCACCCTCATCGCGGGTGCCGTCACCGGAGCGGCCTGGGCCTATCCGGCCGTTTGGCTGAAGCAGAAGCGAGGCGTGCACGAGGTGATCACCACGATCTTCATGAACACCATCGCCATTCACCTGTGTGAAATCCTGGTCCTGGGTCCCCTCGGAGACGGCACGGCCATCGGCCGCACCCGCGAGATCGGAGACGGGGCCGTGTGGCCGCCCGTCTGGCAATACGGAGCCATGGGTCTGAGCGCTGCGCCTTTTTTTGCAGTCGTCCTGGGTTTCCTGGCCCACTTCTGGCTTTCCGGAACACCCTGGGGATTCGAAGTCAAGGCGGCGGGATGCAACCCGGAATCGGCCCGGGCCGCCGGTATCGAAGTGGAACGATGGCAAAAGCGCATGTTCCTGTTGAGCGGCGCACTGGCCGGATTGGCCGGAGCGCTCGAAGTGGTCGCCGTCCATCACCGCTTCTACCGGGCGTTCTCTCCGGGTTACGGTTTCGACGGCATAACGGCCGCATTCCTGGCCAATGCGGCTCCGGGGTGGGTATGGTTGAGCGGTCTGCTGCTCGCCGGCCTGAGAGCGGCGGACAAATGGCTTCAGCTTGCCGTGGGCATTTCGCCGAGCTCGATCTACATCATCCAGGCCTGCCTGCTGCTGTCCGTGGCCGGACAGCCCGGAATCCGGGACGGTTTGGGCAGACTGGTCTCGAACCTTCGGGCCGGGGGCCGCATGCAACTCGGTGAGCACACCCGGACCGGCGAGCCGGAGTCACGGCAGTGACCACTTTCCTGAACCTTTTTGTGCTTGCCCTGGCAAAATCCACGCCGCTGTTGCTGGCGAGTTTCGGGGGACTGCTCTCGGAGCTTTCCGGCGTTATCAACTTCGCCATCGAGGGCATGATGCTGGTCGGAGCGTTTGGAGCGATCTGGGCGGCGTGGGCAACGGGTTCGCCGTGGCTCGGCCTGCTCGGCGGCGGATTCGGCGGTCTCGTCATCGGCTTCCTCCACGCGGTAGTCAGCCTGAAACTCAAAGCGAACCAGATCGTCAGCTCCATTGCGCTCAATCTCCTCGCGGCAGGGATTACCGGTACTCTTCTCAACCAGGTTTTCAACGTCTACGGAACATCCCCGGCAGTACCCAAGCTTCCCGGCATAGGGGAGGCGTTCTCCGGCGTGTTCGGCCTCCCGGCGAGGCCCTCTTCCTCGGTGGGGGAAGGCCTGTCGATCCTGGTGCCAATCGCCTTGACGGCTTGCATCGTGCTTTGGGTGCTTCTGCACCGGAGCCGCTACGGGCTGCATCTGCGAGCGTGCGGCGAAAACCCGGGCGGAGCGGAAGCCGCGGGCCTGGCAGTGTGGCGTGTCAGGCTCTCCGCGCTCCTGGCGGGGGGTTTCCTGGCCGGAATCGGCGGGGCGTACCTCGCCATCGGGGAACTCTCCCAGTTCGTCGAACAAATGACACAGGGTCGAGGCTACCTGGCGGTCGCAGCCGTCATCCTGGGCCGATGGCGACCTGCGGGGGTGGCGGCGGCCGCGCTGCTTTTCGGCTTCAGCGAAGCGTTTTCGGAATGGCTCGGCATTCAGTGGGTGGAAGTGCCGTCCCAGTTCTTCCTTGCCCTTCCTTACCTCCTGTGCCTGCTCGTATTGCTCCTGGGGTTGGGAAAACGCCAGCAACCTTCCGCTCTCGGCCGGTTGTGATCGAACCGCAGGTTCTTCCGCCCCTCGTTTGCGTGTCACTACGAGGCGTCGGGCGAAAACCCGGCGAGATCGTCCATGGCGACCAGCTTCTCCAGGGCGGCCACCCGCTCGACGGTCTTCTCGAACGCCCCGTCTCCCAGCGCCTGCTGTTGTTTTTGAGTCATTCCGGCCGACAGCGCCCGGTATTGCGCGGAGGTGACCGCCGAATCCAGTGCCGGGAAGAGCACCGTGTCTTCACGGTTGGAGTGGGCCCGGTACATGCGCACGAGCTGGCGCACCTCCGAGTTCAATTTACGGCGCGTCTCGAGTTCCTTCAAGGCCGCAGTCGAGGCGTACTCCAGGATCCGTGCCGTGATTTCGCGGCCTGCCTGGTGCTGCGCCTTCAGCACGGCGATCAGTCCGACCAGCTTGTCGTCCTTGGCCAAGAGCGGGAAGATTTCTTCCTCCTCCTGCTTCTCATGGTGCTTTTGGAAAAAATTCTGCACGATCTCGACCACGCCGGGAATGACCTCGGGGGGCAATTCCATGTGCGCATCCACTCGGCGCAGGGACTCCTCGAGGATCATGAGCAGGCGGCTCAACGCGCCGTGTTGGCGCATCAACCGTTCCGGCGCGGAGATGAGGTCCGCGGCCCTTTTCTTCTTCTCTTCTCCCGAGCAACCGGCGAGCAGCAGGCCGGCTCCCGCGGCGCCCGCAACGACAAGAAAATCACGCCGTGTTTTCAGAACATCCGAAGCCATCCATATCTCCTTCGGGCAAGCGTTCCGCGCTCCGCCCGCATTTCAACGTCATCGATCGCCCATCCGCCCCCGGCGTGGAGGAGCCGGACATGACCGCCGGCGCCATGCGGCTGAAGAACGGATTCAATTGTATTCCATCCCCGCGTGCCGGGCCGTCGCGTCTGCTGAATCCGCGTGTAGGAACCTATTATATTCCATCCCCGCGTGCCGGGCCGTCGCGGTGACGACATGGAGTCGTCCGCGGTGCGGCTGGAGGGGGATTCCTTTTCCGGAAAACGAGCACCCGGAGCCCGGATACCGCCGGCGGCACAAGCGGGGCTGGAGCCGTGCGCGGCGCATCTTCCGGAAGATCCGCTTTTTTGGGAACACACTCTACGGATTGATGGCAATCTGTCAAGGATTGTGCATAATGTGACTTCGACAAGGGGGAACCTTTTTCCGCAGTGAACCGATCGCCGTTTGGTTGTCTGCTCTCGACGACGCGGTCCGGAACCGCGCCCGCCGGGCACGATCAACTGCACCTCGACTGAGCCGCGCCATGGATCCCGACAAGATTTCCAAACTCAGAATCAGCGACGAACAACGATTCACGCCGGGGAGCGGCCGCGGACGAAAGCTGCTGTGGCCGGCCCTCATGGTCGTCTTGATTGTCGCCGGGCTCACGCTGGCCCATCGTTCCGGGTTTCTTTCCTCCTCGGTGGAAGTGCGCGCCGCTTCCGTCGGCTGGGTGTATCCCTCCCAGGTCATCACCGAATTCAATGCCAGCGGGTACGTCGTGGCCCAGCGGAAGGCCGCGGTCGCCTCCAAGGGAACCGGACGGCTGTCCAGCGTGGAAGTGCAGGAAGGCAGCCGCGTGAAAGACGGGGATGTGCTGGCCAGGATCGAAAACGACGACCTGGTGGCGGACCGCAACCAGGTTGCGGCACAACTGGCAGCCGCGCGGTCGGATCTCACCCGCGCCGGGATCGAGCTCGACACGGCGGCTCGCAACCATGTGCGGTTCTCCGACCTCTACGGGCGCAAGGCGGTTGCACAGGTGGATTTTGAAAACGCCCGGGATCGGTACCTCAAAGCCAAAGCCGCCGTGGATTCCGCACGATCGAACATTCGCGTGCTTGAAGCCGCTCTGCGCAAGGCCGAGGTCCTGGTTGAATACACCGTCATCCGGGCCCCGTTCGATGGCGTGGTGCTCACCAAGGACGCGGATGTGGGAGAAGTGGTCGCGCCATTCGGATCCGCCACCAATGCCAAGGCGGCTGTCGTCAACATGGCGGACCTTTCTTCGCTCATGGTGGAGGCGGACGTTTCCGAGTCCTTTCTGTCCAGGGCTTCCATCGAACAGCCGTGCGAGGTCCAGTTGGATTCACTCCCGGACACGCGTTTTACGGGAAAGGTGGACACGATCGTTCCCACCGCCGACCGCACGAGGGGCACAGTCATGGTGAAAGTGCGCTTCGACCGTCTCGATCCGCGCATCCTTCCTGAGATGAGCGCCAAGGTATCCTTCCTGTCGAGACCGCTGCCGGAAGGTGAAAGCCGTCCTTTTCTGGGGGTTCATCGGGAGGCGTCCACCCGCAGGGGCGATGCGGAGGGCGTTTTTCGCATCGAGGGCGACCGCGCGGTCTGGGTGGCACTTCCGGGCGCGGAGACCTTCGGGGATTACGTGCTGCCCGGATCGGCCATGAAAAACGGCGAGCGTGTCGTGCTCAAGCCCCCTCAGGAATTGAAATCCGGCGACAAGATAAAGGTTGCGGACTGATGACTCGGAGCGACCCCGTTGTCGGCAAACCGCTGGTGTCGGTCGAGAACATCCATAAGTCCTACCGGCGGGGTTCCCAGTCGATTTCGGTATTGCGGGGTATAGACCTGAGCGTCGCCCGAGGGGATTTCATCGCCCTGATGGGACCCTCCGGTTCCGGCAAGACCACCCTGCTCAACCTCATCGCCGGCCTGGACAGGCCCGACCAGGGCAGTCTGATCGTTGCCGGAACCGACATCACCCAACTCGGCGAGCTCGATCTGGCCCGCTGGCGGGCGATTCACATCGGGTTCATATTCCAGTTCTACAATCTCCTCCCTGTGCTGACCGGGCTCGAAAACGTGGAGCTGCCGCTGCTGCTTCGGAATCTCAGCCGCAGGGAGCGCCGCGAGCACGCCATGACGGCTCTCGAGCTGGTCGGGTTGGCGGACCGCGTGAAGCACACCCCGCGGGAGCTCTCCGGCGGGCAGCAACAGCGGGTTGCCATTGCCCGGGCCATTGTGACGGATCCAACGCTGGTCGTCGCGGACGAACCCACCGGCGATCTCGACAAGAACTCCGCCATGGAGGTGCTCGAACTGCTCGAGCAGCTCAACCGCGAATTCAACAAGACCATCATCATGGTGACCCATGACCCCAGGGCCGCGGACAAGGCCCGGGTCATCCATCACCTGGACAAGGGCACCCTGGAGAGCCCCGGTAAGTGAGGGCCTGAATTCGGTTGAACAATGGAACTGCTCAAGCTGATCGTCCGCAATACGCTCCGGCAGAGGCTCCGGAGTGCACTCACCATTTTCGGCATGGCCGTCGCCATACTGGCCTTCTGCCTGTTGCAGACGGTGGTGAACGCCTGGTTCGCGGGAGTCTCGGCCGCCGCGCCGGACCGCCTGATAACCCGAAACGCGGTCTCTCTCATCTTTCCTCTTCCGCTCAGTTATCGACAGAAGATACTCCAGGTGGACGGCGTCAAGCGAGTCGCTTTCGGCAACTGGTTCGGCGGCGTTTACATCGACGAGCGGCACTTCTTCCCCAGGATGGCCATCGGCGGCAACGACTACTTCGACCTGGCCCCTGAAGTGATTCTCCCGCCCGACCAGGAGAAAGCCTTCTGGCGCCGGCGCGATGCCTGCATCGCGGGACGCAAACTCATCGAGAAGTATCGCTGGAAGATCGGGGACGCCATCACTCTGACCGGGAACATCTATCCCGGAGAGTGGCGTTTCGTTCTGGTCGGAGTTTATACCGGAGCCACGAAATCCATCGATGAAACCCAGTTTTTCTTTCGATGGGATTACCTGGACGAAACGGTGAAAAAGATCATGCCGTCCAGAAGCGGGAAGGTGGGATGGTACGTCGTTCAGGTCAAGGACCCCGTGCAGTCGGCCGAGGTCTCCCGGGCGATCGACGCACTTTTCAAGAATTCGTGGGCGGAGACTTTGACGGAAACGGAAAAAGCTTTCCAACTCGGATTCGTGGCCATGACGGACGCCATCGTGGTCGCCGTGAGGGTCGTTTCCTACGTGGTGATCGGCGTGATCCTGATTATCCTTGCCAATACCATGGCGATGACGTCCAGGGAAAGGATGCCCGAATACGCGACACTGAAGACGCTCGGCTTCGGAAACCGGTTCCTGATCGCTCTCATCGCCGGGGAGTCGGTGTGCATCGCCATGCTGGGCGGAATCACCGGCATGGCGCTGGCCTTTCCTGTTGCCGGTGTCTTTTCGGAGCACCTGGGAACGCTTCTTCCCATTTTCCACATTCACTGGGAAACATTGCTGGCAAGCTTCTCGATCAGCCTGGGCATCGGCCTGCTTGCGGCCGCTCTGCCGGCCTGGAGGGCGATCCGGGTCGGGATTGCCGAGGCGCTCAGCCATGCCGGTTGACCCCATTCGGCCCTGGAACATCGTCGTCCCCGGGTCTCGAAGGAACCGAGCCGGGGGTTTTGAGCTTGAATGAACCTCCATTAATGATTTACAAAGCTAACGACACTATCGGGCGGCACGCCTTTCGAATCGGACTGCGGTATTCTTGCGCCCGGATCCGCCGGGCGCTGGACAGGAGTATATCGGAATGGTTCTGAAACAAGTGGCGGAGGCGGGCATACACCTTCTGGTGGGTTTCCAGGGAACGACTTTCCAGGAACAGCTCAAATCACTCATCGATGAGTTCAGAATCGGCGGGATCGTGCTCTTCCGGCGGAACATTCAAACACCGGAACAGCTGAGGAGCCTGTTGGAAGAGATGCAGAGCCACGCGAGGCAGTTTCTCGGCCGTTCGCTCTGGGTGGCTATCGACCAGGAAGGGGGGCCGGTGCAGAGGCTTGTCCCTCCTTTCACGCAGCTTCCTTCCGCGTGCGACCTCGCTGAGCAGGGGATCGAAGCCGTCGCGGAATGGTCCTCGAAGGCGGCCATGGACCTCCGCCGGATGGGCATTCTCATCAACCTGGCCCCGGTGTTGGACGTGCGCGTCAACGCCAATTCTCACTTCATGGAAGGACGCTGCCTTGGCGACGATCCCCTGACCGTGGCGGAACTGGGCTGCCGATGGATCAAGACTCTCCAGGGAGCGGGAATCTCCGCCACGGCGAAGCACTTCCCGGGCCTTGGCCTGGCGGAACTGGACCCGCACCATTTTGCCCCCGTCATCCGTTGGCCGGATCAGGAAGCGATGCAAAAGGATCTGCTTCCCTTTCGGAAGGCAATCGAGGCAGGGGTCCACTGCGTGATGACTTCTCACGCCCTCTACCCTTTCATCGACTCCGTCTGGCCGGCCACCCTCTCCCCCGCGATAAACAACGACCTGCTGCGCGGAGAACTGGGGTTCCGAGGCACACTCCTGAGCGACGACATGGACATGGCCGCCGTTTCCGAAAAATACTCCTGGAAGGAGATGGCCGAGCAGGGGTTGCTCGCCACGATCGATTTCTTTTTGCTCTGTCAGAGAACCGAAAACATCGAGCAGTTGCAGGGGGCGCTCTGCGCAGCCATCGCCGGAAGCTCCCGGTTCGAGGCCATGCACCGGGAATCCGCCAAACGCATCGAGTGGCTCTACGACCGGCACCGGATGGAGCATCAGGGAGGGTAGGGGCGGACCTCTCGTGTTTTCTGCTTCAACGTGATGACGGACACTTCCCCCTCGGTGGCAAAACGCACCGGAACGCCGGATACTCCCACGCCGCCGCTTGTGTACCCCTCCATGCCGTCGTGGGACCACCTCCCGTGAAGCAAGCGGCGCGGCGCTTTGCTGTGGGTGAACAACGCCCCGACAACGGGCAGGCGGATCTGCCCGCCGTGCGTATGCCCGCAAAGGTAGAGCCTCGGGCCGTAGGCAGCCGCTTCCCGGTAAATCTCATTCGAATGGGACACCAGGATGGCGAACTCCCGGAGCGGCACCTTCTCGAAAGCCTGGTCCAGGTCGTGACACTTGAAGTAATGAGGGTCGTCGACTCCGGCCAGGTGAATCCGCTCCCCGTCGCGGGTGAGAACCGCCGAATCGTTCACCAGGAAGCGCATGCCGTGCTCCGACAGCGGCTCGATGATTTCCAGGCAGTCGTGGTTCCCCAGAATCCCGTAAATGCCGTCTTTCGCGCGGATTTCGGGCAGAAGCCGGAGGACCTGAGCGAGGGCCGGTGCGAATGACCCGTGCGTCTCCATCCTCAGGTCTCCCCCGATGATACACAGGTCGGCCCGTATCCGCTTCACGATTTCCAACAGTCGCTCGGTGAGCCCCTCGAGTCCGTCCAGGTGAAGATCGGTCAGGAAGAGAATGCGGTAGCCGTCGAAAGCACCGGGCAAATCGGGAAACTCCAGCGTAACGTGCTCCTCGCGCAGCTTCAAGGCGTTCTTCCTGCCTTTTTCGTACACGCCGAGGCACTTGAAAACGGTCTTCATGAAGACGTGATAGTAGATCGAATCTTCAAAATTCACGAAATGATGCAGGGGGTTGGATAGAATCTCGCAGGCGCGGATCTCCCTGAGGCGCACGCCGGGCCGGAGTGGACGCGGGTAGTTGTCGATGGGCTTGCGCAGGACCACCTCGTTGAGCGCCAGGGAACCCGCGAAGGCGCCGCATCCGAATATGAACAGCAGGAGCACGGTCGGCCAGGCGCCGAGAGAAAAATACGGGCCCAGCACCAGGAGCGGCAAGGCTCCCTCGAATACCTGGTCCAGGCCGGGAACGACCTTGCCGCAGGGCACGTCGACGCGCCTCTTGATGAAGCTTGAAACGAGGTCTCCGGACATGCTCAGGATACCGGCCGCGAATCCCAGCCACAACGGAAACCCCAGCCCGAAGCCGGCCAGGCCGCCGGCGAGGACTCCGCCCAGGACTCCCCGCATCGTTTTGTGATCGCCGAAAACCGGGCGGCCGTCCCACATGCGGCGTCCCCCGTCAATCGGACGACTCCATTTTTCATCGCACAGGAACGCAAGCAGCGGCGGGGCAAAGTTGATCGACCAGAGCAAGGCGAGCAGTTTTACGGCCAGCAGCATATCTCAACCATCACGGGAGCGTCCTGAATATTCCGTCCTGAACGCCGCGCAAACTTCACCGTCAGCCGATTTCTCATGCCGCGATCCCGAACGCGAATCGGCGTGAGCTACCCGTGGTGCCGAACGCCTCCGGCAGGCGGCTCCGGCTATTCCATGAACGTCTTCAGACAGCTCTGGCGATTCGGATTGCGGAGCTTTCGAAGCGCCTTTTTCTCGATCTGTCGTATGCGCTCCTTGGAAACCTTGAAAGTCTTTCCGATCTTTTCCAGGGTCTCCGCCGGCTGTCCGTCGATTCCGAAGCGCAGCCGCAGGATCTTTTCTTCGCGAGGTTGCAGGCTGGACAGCAGGGAACGGGTTATTTCAGCCAGCTCCCGGTCCGAACATTCCTCCATCGGCGACGCGGCCCGCTCATCCTCGATGAAGTCACCCAGGCGCTGTTCGTCCTCCCCGATCGGCGTTTCGAGCGAAATGGGCTGAGCGGCGAGCGTGAGAACCATCTGCACCTTGTCAAGAGGCAGCTTGGCCCGTTCGGCGATTTCCTGGGGCGTGGGCTCCCTTCCGAACTCCTTCAAAAGCTCGTAGAACACCTTGAAAAAGAGGTTCTTCAATTCAATGAAATGCACCGGCAAGCGAATGGTCCGCGTCTTGTCGTATATCCCCCTGATGATGCTCTGTCTGACCCACCACGTGGCATAGGTGCTGAAGCGATTTCCCTTGGTGTGATCGAATCTGCCGACCGCTTTCAACAGCCCGAGGTTTCCTTCCTGGATCAGGTCGTCAAAGCTCATGCCGCGGCCCCGGTAGCGCTTCGCGATACTCAAAACCAGCCGCAGGTTGGCTTTCACCATTTCCTGCTTGGCGCTGTCGATGGCCAGCATGATCGCCCTGCTTCGGACGAGCATTTCCCGATACCGCGCGTTTCCCGGATAGTCCATGGTGCCGCGTTCGAAAGTGCGCACGATCACTTTCAGGATCTTGTCCCGCACCCCGGGAAAGTTCTTCTCGCTGTCCAGCAGTTTTTGGACCTTCTGGTGCAGATCCGCGGCCAGCCTGTCCTCGGTGGAACACTCGCACACCATCCGCACCAACTCTTCCTGGCCTTCCCTGATCACCTGAGCGAGTTCGGTTTCCCTCTCCTGAGTCAGCAGCGGATAGCTGGAAACTTCCTTCAGGTAGCACGTGACGTGGTCTTCCTCGAAATCCTCGCCTGCCGCCGTCACTCCTTCCGGGAGGAGATCCTCGTCCTCTTCCTCCCGTTCGGCTGCGGCATCAAGGATATCCTCCGCTTCCGTCCCCTCCATATCCCTGTCTTCCTCGAGGCCGAGATTCGCCCTCTTGAGCCTCTCGTCCAGCACCTGGTCATCGATGAGGTCATATTCCCCTCGAAGCTCCTTCCGCTTGAAGTAATACTCGATAGGAAGGCATTTTTCAGATGCGTAAACTTTCATATTTTCAATTCCTCCCGGGAGCAGACGGGTCAGTGAATCCTCGTCGATCTGACAATGTCCCCCTCTCCTGCCCCCTCTCCCTCTTCCGCCAGCAGCTCCAAGTCACGCCCGGATGAGGACCGGCGTTGATTGCCATCCTAAGAAAATTTAAGGCTCTTTAGCATGTTAGTCAATTAAGGAGAATAAATCTACATGCGGGAAAATCAAGGGATTTTTCCAACAACACCGCTGGATTATCGAACAGGTCCAACCAACGTGCCAAAGAGCGTGTCTTCAACCTCAAATATGCATTTCCACTATATCTCCATCCTGCAGAATGTGATCCTTCTGAACCATCTGCCCGTCAAACACGGTTTTTCCCCAAACCTTGGCGAACTTCAACTGGTCCACGAAATCCTTGTGAATCTTCTCCGCCAGTTCCTCGAGAGGACTGCGTTCGGGCAGCACAAAAGGAGCCGTGAAGTCGGGCTCCTTTCCGGGAACCTTGGTATATACACGAATGATTTCGGAAATGCTATAAAGTTCTTTCAACAGAACGTGGAAATTGCGCCCGGCCAGGACAGACACTCCCACGCAGGGAAAGCGGGTTTCGGAGAGCTCCAGAAAGGCCGCGTAATCCTCTTCGTCTTTGTCATCATCCATTTTGTTGAGAACCAGCAGGCATTTCTTGATGAAGGGACTTTTTTTCAGATCTGCCGGTATGGCTTCCCCTTTCGGGTAGATTCTCAGATCCCGGAAAATGGTGAGAGTGTCCTCAAGTTGCTGCAAGGGATCGGCGTGGAGGTCCAGCAATATTGCCAGGATATCCGCGCGGCGCAGGAGATCGGCCATCCAGGGGTCCATGTATTCCCGGGTGATGGGCGGCGTGTCGACCATCTGAAACTGGATGTTTTCATACGGAACCATGCCCGGTGTGGGCTTCCACGTGGAATGAGGAAAGTCCGCCACCTCCGGCCTCGCATTGCTCAGGGCCGCCAGAAGCGAAGACTTGCCCGTATTGGGCGCGCCCGCGAGCACGACCTGTGCGGCGCCTTCCCGCTCGATGGAGTAGGACGCCTCTCGTTTCGACGATCCTTTCTTTTGTTGAGCTTCCGTCTTCGTTTTGGCGATGCGCCGCCGCAGATCCGCCCGCAGCTTGTCGGTTCCCTTGTGCTTGGGCATGATCGTGAGCATCTCTTCCAGGGCTTCGATTTTTTCCTCCGCAGTCCTGGCCTCGCGGTAGCGTTTCTCGGCTTCAAAGTAAGGAGGGGGCAGATTTGCGGGCATGCTCCAACTCCATTCATACAATTGACCTGGAAAACAGATCCCCGGGTGAGCCTGTCTTCATGCTTCGCGGGTGTCGTCCGAGGCATGACGATTACCTGGAAAATAGACTCCCGGATGGAGCTGTTCTTCATGCTTCGCGGGTGACGTCGGCGCCATGGGGAATTATTGCGTTCAAGATGAGTGCATTGGGCGGGAGGGCATAAAGTCCTCCCCTTGAACCTCTCACGGGCATATCGGTCCGCAGGGGCAGGTTTATCCCCGCCCGCGTCGCAGCCCGCGGGGCGAGAGTTGTGTAATCTCGAACGCGCCTTGGTCTTGCCGGTTGCCTGTTCCCCGGAAACCCATTATAAATGAGTTGTTTTGCCGATCCGCCGGGGAAATTCCGAAAATCATCGAGGAGGATATCTTTTGAAATGTTCTGCCTGTAACCAGGAATTGGTGTTGATTCGCGCCTGAAAACAGGTTTTCTGGCGCTGCCGGGGTTGCGGCGCCCGATATCGCCTGGCGGACCTCAAAGACGAGCTTATCGACGAAGCCGAGAGAGAGCTCGCCGACTGTCGCGTGGACCGGCTCTGAGGTTCGGCCGCATGGTCGCTGCCGGAACGAGGCTCCCCCTTCCTGCCGGTTCGCCCGTGGAGCCTCCTCCATGCGGAAAGCCGCCCACGCAAGCCCCCGATCGTGCCGCATCGCTTCTCTTTCGCGCGGACCGTTGCACGGGAAAATATGTTGAGCCCCCGGCAGGCCTGGGGCGGAGCCGCTTTCGAATGCCGTCGGTCGGGGTAGCTCGCAGTCGTCTTCAAATGAGCGTGAAAGGGCGCGCGCCCGTCACATCAAGCTGTACCGGAGCAAAGCTGGAATCCCGTATCAGAGCCTTTCCCGGAGGAGCTTCCTGGCCAGATCGAGAGCATCCTGCAATTTCTCGGGCCGGTTCCCGCCGGCCTGGGCCATGTCCGGGCGCCCGCCGCCGCTGCCTCCGATCTCCTTGACGATTTCCTTGATCAGGTTCCCGGCATGAACCCGGGACGTCAGGTCAGGCGTCACTCCCACCAGCAGGAAGGCCTTGTCGCCCTGGTGCGCCCCCAGGATGGTGACCCCGCTCGACAGCCGCTCCTTGAATCGATCGTTCATCTCCCGCAGGGCCTTCGGATCGTCCGCCTCGACCCGCATCACCAGCACCTTGACCCCGCCCAACTCTTCAGCCTGCTCGAGCAGGTCGGCCGAACGCCTGCTGGTCAAGGAGCTCTTCAGGGCTTCCAGCTCCTTTTCCATCTGCTTCTGGTTCGCAAGAAGCTTCTCGACGCGCTCCGCCACCTCGAAGGGACCGGCCTTGAGCAACCCGGCAGCCTGGTGGAGGACGCTTTGCTGTCTGCCCAGGTAGTCCAACGCGCGGCGCCCGGCAAGCGCCTCGATGCGGCGGACCCCCGAGGCGATGCTCATCTCCTGGGTGATGACGAACAGGCCGATGTCTCCCGTCCGGTGCGTGTGGGTCCCGCCGCAGAGCTCGCGACTGAAACCCGGGATTTCCACCATCCTGACCCGGTCTCCGTATTTTTCCTCGAAAAGGGCCATGGCGCCGGTCTTGAGGGCCTCGTCGAGATTCATCTCGCGGACCTGCAGGTCCCGGTTCACGCGGATCTGCTCGTTGACGAGCCGTTCGATCTCGGCCAGCTCATCGCGCGATATGGCGGCGAAATGGGTGAAATCGAACCGCAGCCGGTCCGGGGCCACCATGGACCCGGCCTGCTTCACATGGTCTCCGAGCACCCGGCGCAAGACCGAGTGAAGCAGGTGGGTGGCCGTATGGTGCAGCGCGGTATCGCCGCGCAACGCCTCATCCACTTCGAGCCGCACCGTTTCCCCCACCCGCAGCCTGCCGCTTTCGACCTTCCCGACGTGAACGATGAGATCCCCGGGAAGCTTCAGCGTATCGGACACGACCACCCTGCTCGAAGGACCGACGATCACGCCCTGGTCGCCGACCTGCCCGCCCGCGGCTCCGTAGAAGGGAGTCTCCGAAGTGACGACCTCGACGTCCGTCCCCGCCGGCGCCTCCTCAACGGCCTGCCCGTCGCGGACCAGCGCCGCGATCGTGGATTGGGCGGAAAGGGTTTCGTATCCGACAAAGCGCGTCGATACGCCTTCGGCGCACAGTTGCCGGTAGGCTTCGGACACTTCCCGTTCGCCGCTCCCCTTCCAGTGCATCCGCGATTGTTCCTTCTGCTTTTCCATCAGGTCCGCGAAGCCCGCCTCATCCACCTTGAAATCAAGGTCCCGGGCCATGTCCGTGATGATGTCGATGGGGAACCCGTAGGTGTCGTAGAGCTTGAAGATGAGCGCCCCGGGAATCGTGCCGGCGCCCTCGTCCCGGAGCCTGCGGATTTCGTTCTGGAGGAGCCGCAGCCCGTTGTCCAGGGTTTCGTTGAACCGCTCTTCCTCGTTGAGGATCACCCGCGTGATGAAATTCCTGCTCTCGAGCAGTTCCGGGTAGGCATCCCGCATGGACTCCATCACGGCCACCGCGACCTCGCTGAGAAACGGCCTGTCCAGGCCCAGGAAACGCCCGTGACGCAAAGCCCGGCGCAGCACCCTGCGCAGGACGTAGCCTCGCCCCTCGTTGCTCGGCAGCGCGCCGTCGCCGATAAGGAATGCCGCCGCCCTGCCGTGGTCCGCGATGACCTTGACCGAAACGTCCTTCTCCGGATCGGTCCCGTAGCGGTACCCGCTCAATTCGGCGATCTTCGCCCTCATGGGCGCGAACAGGTCGGTGTCGTAGTTCGAGGGCACCTTCTGGATGACCGCGGCGACCCGCTCCAGTCCCATCCCCGTATCGATGCTGGGCTTGGGCAGCGGTTCCATCGTGCCGTCTTCCTTGCGGTTGAACTGCATGAAAACCAGGTTCCAAAGTTCCAGGAACCGGTCGCAGTCACACCCCGGCTTGCAGTCCGGTTTTCCGCAGCCGACGTCCGCCCCCTGGTCGATGAGTATCTCCGAACACGGGCCGCAGGGGCCGGTATCCCCCATGGACCAGAAATTGTCCTTGGTCGGGAAAGTGAGGATGCGGTCGGCGGGCAAATAACGCGCCCAGAACCCACGGGCTTCCTCGTCGGGTCCGAGACGCATCTCCGAATCCCCCTCGTGGATGGTGGCGTACAGCTTTTCCCTGGGCAGGCCCATGTCTTCAGTCAGAAACCGCCAGGCGTACTCGACGGCATCCTCCTTGAAATAATCTCCGAAGGAAAAATTTCCCAGCATCTCGAAGAACGTGTGGTGCCTTGCGGTGCGGCCGACGTTTTCCAGGTCGTTGTGCTTGCCGCCTGCGCGCATGCACTTCTGGCTGGTGGCGGCCCGGTTGTAGGGACGTTTCTCCTCTCCGAGAAAGGTGCGCTTGAACTGGACCATTCCAGCGTTGGTGAACAGCAGGCTGGGGTCGTCATGGGGAATCACGGACGAGCTCTTGACGACGGAATGTCCTCGTTGAGCGAAAAAATCCAAAAACGCCTTGCGGATTTCGCTGGCTTTCATCGATGAAATCTCCTGAATGGATCAACGGTCAATCGACAGTCCGGAACAAGAGCCCGTCAAACGGCAGTCCGCCCGGGACCGCGCAAATACGCGGAAAAGGCGGCGCGGACCGCTTTCCCGCGGGTACGTTCCCCTTTACTCCTTCGCCCCGGTCACCGGGCCGGGTGAAAACCTCAAGTTGTGGGCCTCGCGCAGTTTCCGTTCCAGCTCACCCAGCAGGTCGGGGTGCTCCCTGAGGAAATTCTTGGCGTTCTCGCGGCCCTGCCCGAGCCTCTCCCCGCTGTAGGAATACCAGGTGCCCGATTTTTCAATGGCCCCGGATTCGACGGCAAGGTCGAGAATATCCCCTTCCCTGGAAATCCCGCGCCCGTACACCACGTCGAACTCGACCTCCCGAAAGGGAGGTGCGATCTTGTTCTTCACCACCTTCACCCGGGTGCGGTTCCCGACCACTTCCTGTCCGTCCTTGATCGGGCCCACTCGGCGGATATCCAGCCGCATGGTGGCGTAAAACTTCAACGCGTTCCCCCCGGTGGTGGTTTCCGGAGAGCCGTACATGACCCCGATTTTCATCCGGATCTGGTTGATGAAGATGACGCACGTGCGGGACTTGCTGATGCTGGACACGAGCTTGCGCAAAGCCTGGCTCATGAGCCTTGCCTGCAGCCCCACATGGGGATCGCCCATCTCCCCTTCGATTTCCGCCTTGGGAACGAGAGCCGCCACCGAATCGACCACGATGACGTCGATGGCATTGCTGCGCACCAGGATTTCGGCGATCTCCAAAGCCTGCTCGCCGTAGTCTGGCTGGCTGATCAGGAGATCCTCCACCTGGACTCCCAGCTTGCGGGCATAGTTGACGTCCAGGGCGTGCTCGGCATCGATGAACGCGGCCAGCCCGCCCAGTTTCTGGGCTTCGGCGACCACGTGAAGCGCCAGGGTGGTCTTGCCGGAGGATTCCGGCCCGAAAATTTCCATGATCCGGCCTCGAGCCACCCCGCCGATTCCCAGGGCAAGGTCGAGTGACAGGCATCCGGTGGATATCACGGGAATCTCCACGTTCTGCGCGCCTTCGCCCAGCCGCATGATCGCGCCCTTGCCGCACATGCGCTCGATTTGAGACACCGCCGTGTCGATGGCCCTCTGACGCTCGTCAACAGCTCCCATACCAGGGTCTCCTTCCGTAGGACCGCGTGGAAACGGATCGTGATGGTGAACGTTCTTCAGAACAAACAGGACCCCTTTGCAGGGATCCCGGTACCCGCCTCGAACAATTATATATCACTTTGCCCCATCCTGGCATAGTCACTGGGAAAAAACGATCTGCGATCACGCGAGAGATTGCTGGTCACTCGGGGCGGCCGGTGAATGGGGCCCGGAACAACGGCGTGTACTGAGCGCCGTCCGGTTTCAGGTCACTTTTATACAATACAACTTCTACAACGTCAAAAGCTTCCGCCTCAAAGGATTGATTTGCCATGAGAATTTCCTGGAGCACGGACAGACGCCCGCGTCCCTTCACTCGTCCCAGGGTCAGGTGAGGCTTGAACGGGCGGTCTTCGGATTCGAACCCGAGCGGCACCGTGGCCTCCTCGATCTTTCGCTTCAGATCGCCCAGCCTGTCGGCGTCCCCGCGAAGCCCCACCCAGATCACCCGCATCTGCCTGATGGTGGGAAACGCGCCGCAGCCCGCCGCCTGGAGGCGAAACGGACTGATCGTCCGGGAAACGGATTCCAGCGCTTCCCGGAGCGCCGGAATCCGCTCAGGGGCAATGTTGCCCAGGAATTTCAGGGTGAGGTGGATGCGATCGGGCCTGATCCATGCCACGGCGGCATCCGCCTTGCGCAGCTCCCGCTCGAAGCGCTCCAGGACCGCCTGCACGGGAGACGGCAGGTCAATGGCAATGAAGGTTCGAATCATCGGTGAATACCCTCCAGAGGAGCAGCAGCGCGGCCTGGGCCGCGCTTTGCCGAATGCTTTCCCGCACGCCCTCGAACCGGTGCTTCTCCACCCGCTTTTCCGTCGGGGTGACGCAGGCGATGTAGACGGTCCCCACCGGCTTTTCCGCGCTTCCCCCCGCGGGCCCGGCAATTCCCGTGATTCCGAGGGCCACCTCGACGCATGCGCCGCGGCACGCCCCCTCGGCCATGGCCAGGGCAACCGGCTCGCTCACCGCCCCGTGGACGCGCAGCATTTCCTCCGAGACGCCCAGGTGGTCCTGCTTGGCCTGGTTGCTGTAGGTGATGAACGCCCGGTCGAAGTAATCCGAGGACCCCGCAATGGAAGTGAGCCTGGTCGAAAGCAGCCCCCCGGTGCAGGATTCCGCCGCGGCCATCCGCCAGCCCCGCTCGCGAAGCTTTTCCCCCACGACCTTTTCGAGGCACTCGTCATTTCGCCCGCTGATGTGCTTTTCCCCCAGGCGGGCGACGACTTCCTCGCGCACCTTGCCGATCCGGGTGCGGCATTCCTCTTCGGATGCGGCGACGGCAAAAAGCGTGACCCAGTTCTCGCTTCCCTGCGGGAGATAGCCGATTTCGACCCCGATGCGCCGGCAGTCCAGGTCCCTGAGCCGCCGGTTGACCTCGGATTCGACCATGCCCTGGACCCGCACGACCTCTTTCAAGTATGCGCTGTGCCGCGGGAAGCGCCGATCGAGGTCCGGGATCACGACTTCGGAAAGCAGGAACTTCATTTCACCGGGAACGCCGGGAAGGAAATAGCAGGGAACGTTCCCGTGATCGATGAAGAACCCCGCCATGTCCATGCCGATCTTGACCGCTCCGGCCGGAAGCTCGGCCATCTTGGCCACTTCGTTCGACCAGGCCTGCCCGCGTTCGGCCAGCCGCTCTTTGAGCCGCCCGACGTAAGCCTCGTCGGCGACCAGGGGACGGTCGAACGCCCTGGACACGGCCGCGTTGGTCCGGTCGTCGTCCGTGGGGCCCAGGCCGCCCGTGACGATGATGAATTGGGAGTCGGCAAGACACAGGACCAGGCTGGAGACGATGTCCTCCTCCCGGTCCCCCACGGTGATCATGCGATCGAGGCGAAAGCCCCGGTTGCGCAACTCCAGGGCGATGTGACGCGCGTTGCCGTTGAGGATGTCGCCCAGGAGAATTTCGTCTCCGATGGTGAGCAGCGAACCGCTGATTTCAGGTGGTCGTTCACCCATGAGATATTCCCGCCGGGTTGATTTCATGCGCGCGGAACGCAATGAGCGCCCGCGCTCGTCATTTCGGACCGGTTGATTCCCCGTTCCCCGCCCGCAGTGCCGGTGCTCCCGCGAACGGTTCCGGCGCTTCCGTCCGGGTTCCGGGCCGCTCCGGGAGCAGGCGTCGCAGCCGGCTTCGCCGGAGCCGACGGTCCTATTGTCCTCGGCCGGCCGCGGCCAGGACTTCCTCGTAAATTCTACGGATGGGAACTCCCTGCTCCAGGGCGATCCGCTTGCAGTCCTCGTATTCGGGCGTCGCCCGCCGTTCCCCCCAGGGCGTGCGGACCCACTTGACGCGGCAGCGGCCATACGGGGTATCGACCTCGCCGATTTCCCGAGGAAGCTCCACACGGTCCACTTCCTGGATCCGCACGCCGAGCGAGGTCGTCTCCCTGAAGATGAGCTCCGTGACCGCGCCCTGCAATGCGGGTTCGAGAAGCACCCGCAGGATCACCGCCGGGCGGTTCTTTTTCATCTGCGCGGGGACAAGGTTCACGTCGAGCGCCCCGGCGTCGAAAAGCCGGTCCATGACATGACCGTAAAATTCCGGGTTCATGTCGTCGATACTGGTTTCGATGAGCAGGAGGCGCCGCCTGAGGAGGTCCGGGGAGGCCTCTCCCACGAGGACCCGCAGCAGGTTGGGAGGGTCGGCGCAAGTGTGCGTCCCGACCCCGTAGCCGGTGGAGCGGACCACCATGTCCGGAACCGGCCCGAAGGACTCCGCCAGGGCCGCCAGGATCGCGGCGCCGGTGGGAGTCGTCAGCTCCCTTTGAATGCCGTTGTCGTAGACGGGAACGCCTTCCAGGAGCAGGACCGTCGCCGGCGCGGGCAGCGGCAGAAGCCCGTGACGCGTTTCCACGAAGCCTCCGCCGAGCGGGATCCGCGAGGCGCACAGCCGCTCGATCCCCAGGTGATGCAATCCGATGGCGGCCCCCACGATGTCCAGGATGGAATCGAGCGCCCCGACCTCGTGGAAATGCACGTCCCCCGGAGGCACCTGGTGGACCTTGGCTTCCGCCAGGGCCAGCTTCTCGAACACGGCGAGGCTCTTTTCCTTGACCGGGCTCTCCAGGGCGCTTTCCCCGATCAGGCGCGCGATGTCCCGGTAGGACCGCGCGGGCTGGTCTTCGATGTCGATGCGCACCCGAGTGCCCGCGACGGCGCCGCGCCGCTCCCGCTCCGCCGAGAAGGCGTAACCGCTCACGGCGATCTTCTTCAGCTCCCCGGCGAGCACGTCCAACGGAAGCCCGAGGTCCAGCAGCGCTCCCAGCACCATGTCTCCGCTGATTCCCGAAAAACAGTCAAAATAGGCGATCTTCATATCCGAGCTCTTCTCCCGACACCCGATCCGCCCGCCTCAGGACCGAATCCCCGTCCACGGGATCGTCGAACCAACGCGGTGCATCCCCTCGCCGCCACCCCATGAAGCCCCACCCCGGAATCGAACCCCCATTCCCGGCGTGAAAGAACCGCCCCGTCAAGGCGGTGACGTCATGGAACAGTTCGAGCGCCCGCAGGGCAGAGTACTCCCATCCACTGGAGCGTCCAAAGAATATTCTTTTACTGTGAAAGGACTCGAAAGGTCAATCGACGGTTGAGCGAGAACCCGTGGCGCCCGATCATTCATGAGCCGGACGCTTCACCGCCGAGCGGGGCCATTTCCACATCGAGACGAGCCCGCGGGTTCTTTTTGAAGTCGGGCGCCGCCACGACACGCGAATTCCACGTGGAGACGGATGCGCGTGTAAATGGGGATTCAGGGGGATGGCGCACACGTGAATACCACCCGGACGCAGGTGCGCGTCGATTGTTCGGCTCGTTGCCTCCGACGTTGCGGTCCCGACCCGCGCGGCATGGTTCCGCCATGGTTCCGCTTGACACATGGCCACGCCGATGCTAATTTTACGGACTCTGTTTGCAATTAGGACTGTCCGGAGGGATGGCCGAGCGGTTTAAGGCGGCGGTCTTGAAAACCGTTGTTCCGTTAGCAGCGGGACCGTGGGTTCGAATCCTACTCCCTCCGCCAACCCCGAGGATCGTAACGGAGAGATGGCCGAGTCGGCTGAAGGCGCTCGCCTGCTAAGCGAGTGTACGCTGTAAAGGTGTACCGAGGGTTCGAATCCCTCTCTCTCCGCCATATCAATATGATAGCCAGATCGAAAGGTCTGGCTATTTCCATTTGGGGACACCACCCGGGACACAACTTCAGAAAAAACCCGCCTCCAGAAATGAAAAAGGCCTCGGGGTGGACACCACTCGACCCCAAGGCCAACATGACTAGACACGGCTGTGATGATTGCACGATCACGCCTGTCCGTCAAGCAAAAACAGGGGGGGATGCATGGAAACAGTAAGGAATCCCCTGAGACCCGGACAACGCTTCATTCCCCACGGCCTGTTCATCGGCTCCTTTATTCCCAATTGCATCATGCGAAACAAGGACCTCTCGCAAACCGCGAAGCTCGTATGGGGCCGCCTGGCGCAATATGCCGGGAAGGACGGCGATTGCTTTCCAGCATTGAGCACACTTGCCGAAGAAGTGGGATCCTCAAGGCGCAGCGTCATCAGGGCAATCGAGGAACTGGTTGACTACGGTTTTATCGGGCGGGACATTCCCACTCAGGTGGACCGAGGAAGACGGAAAACCAATAACTACTGGTTTCTATGGCATAAATCTATGACAGGTGCAGAAATGACACCTGTTGGCTGTCCTACAGGTGAAATAAATGCACCTGTAGAGGGTCCGACAGGTGCAGAAATGACACCTGTACAGGTGTCAAAATGGCACGTGACAGGTGTCAAAATGACACCCAAAGAGAATCATTTAAGAGAATCATCTGAAGAGGATCACAACCACCACCCCTGTCACGACAGAAGTAACCCCTTGGAAGAGGAACTCCCCGACCCAACCGAAAGTGGTGGTGGTGATGCCCTTTTGAGCGAAGAGAGAAGAGAAAAACTCTCTCCACGAGAAACCAAGCGATACATCGACCTCAAGGTTGCTCACCAGAAAGCACATGGAGGTTTCACAACAAGTGAAGCTCGTTATCGGTCGAAGCTGAAAATCTTGGCAGGAAAAGGCGAACTCGATACATGCGACTTTGACGAGCTCCTTGAGTGGGAACGGGAAGAGCGCGAATGGCGAGCCATGGACGAAGAATCGGAGAAACAGGCCGAGCAAGAACGCCGGAAGAAAGAGGCTGAGGAACTCGAGCGACAGAGCCGAGCCGAAGAGGAACAGCACAAAGCTGGATTCGAGAGAGCCAAGGCGGCGATAACTGAATATGTCGAAAACCATCCTGGGATGGACGCCTCTGGGTTTACCAAGAGTGTTCTCGAAGAAGACTATCCGACACTTGTCCAATTCTTTGATGATGGTTTCGAGGTTCCGATGCTTCGTGAGGCATGCAAGGAGCTCTATCCGACCGAGTACCAGGGAGCCGAGGACGCAAAGCGTGAAGAACACAAGGCACGGATGCGCAAACTTTTCGACCTGCCTTCCCCTGCTGGGAATGCCAATGGCGATGGTTCATCCGTTTGTATTGAACGCAAGCCAAAGGATGGCCGCACGCAGATCAAAGAACTCATCATGACAATTTATCGAGGAGGTGGGGACATCGAGCCCTTTAGGATCAATCATCCACGGGAGTACCAGCGGGCCATGGCCGAGGTGCACCATGGCTGATCAGCTGTACAACACCGAGGCATGGAAGCGCTTGCGCCGGGCGAAGCTGGCACGGGACCCGCTCTGTGAGTATTGCCCGCCCGGGCGTCTGACCACGGCAACGCAGGTTGACCACAAGCAGGCGATCCGCAACGGCGGCGACCCCTGGGCCTGGGATAACCTGGCCTCTTGCTGTCAGTCCTGCCATTCATCCAAGACGGGAGCAGACAAGAGAGGTGCGCGATGGGTACGCAAGGGTTGTGACGAACGGGGCCGACCATTGGACGGCTCGCACTGGTGGCGGGCGAAGCCGTGAAAAAATCGCTCAGAGCTGTGCGAGCAAGACCGATGGCGCATCCGCGATGAACGTTTCTATGGTTTCTAGGATTGGGGGTTGAAGATGGGAAAAAGAGGACCCGCGCCGAAACCGGCGGAAATCCGCATTCTCGAAGGGAACCGGGGCAGATTGCCCATAAACGACAACCGACCGAGGCCGACCGGCAAGGCTTCATGTCCGAAGCATCTTCCTCTCGACGCCAAGAGGGAATGGCGGCGGATTGTCGGGAGCCTTCCTCCGGGCATGGTCACGGCGGCGGATGTTCCCTTGCTGGCGGCATTCTGTGTAGCCTGGGCACTCCACAAAGAGGCTTCCGCGCATATCCAGGCAGAAAGCGCGGTTATCCTATCGAAAAATGAGCAGCCATATCAAAACCCCTGGCTTTCGATTCTGAACCGACAGGCCGAAATCATGGCGAAGCTTGGAAGCCGCTTCGGTCTTTCGCCGTCTGACCGCAACGGCATAAAGCTTCCCGAGAAGCCGAAGAGTGGAAAATGGGCTCCCGGTCTGATCGGGTAATTCAATTCATCGAGAACCTTACCATTACCTCCGGGGAGCATGCCGGACGGCCTTTCATTCTTCGAGAATGGCAGAAGGAAATCATACGGGGCGTCTATGATCCGGTGGACCAGACCGGCCGGCGGATCGTCAGGACCTCCCTTTTCACTTGCGGGAGGAAGAACGGAAAGACGGGGTTGATAGCCGCCCTTGCCCTCGTTCATTTGATCGGACCCGAGCGGGAGCAACGCGGGCAGATTTACAGCGCGGCGGCGGACCGGGAACAGGCGGCGCTCGTGTTCGAGGAAGCCGCGGCGATGGTTCGCGCCGATCCCGAGCTTGAAGCGCTGGTGAACATCATCGAGAGCACACGGCGGATCGTGAATTACCAAACCGGAAGCTTCTACAAAGCCATATCGAGTGAGAGCCGAAGCAAGCACGGGTTTTCCGCCTCGGTCATTATCTATGACGAGCTGGCGCAGGCGCCGAACCGGAAGCTCTATGACGTTTTGACCACTTCGACCGCCGCGCGGTCTGAGCCTCTCACCGTCATCATATCCACGAAATCGAGCGATCCGAATCATATCATGTCCGAGCTGGTGGCCTACGGACGGCAGGTGCGAGACGGGGTGATCGTGGATCCCACCTTCGCGCCGTTCATCTATGAAGTGCCGATGGATTGCCCGGATATTTGGGATGAGGCGGTATGGTATCTTGCCAACCCTGCCTTGGGGGATTTCCGGAGTCTCGAGGAAATGCGCCAGTTTGCCGCGAGAGCACGGCGCATACCATCCCTTGAAAGCGTGTTCAGATCCTTGTATCTGAACCAGGAAATCGAAGCCGATGAGCGTTTCATTTCCTCGCTTGATTGGGAAGCTTGCGGCAATCCGGTTGAACCTGACGAACTGCGGGGCCGACCATGCTTTGCGGGCCTCGACCTGTCCAGTACGCGGGACTTGACCGCCCTTGTGCTCTTCTTCCCCGAGGACGGCGGCGCTGTTCTTCCCTTCTTTTGGGTGCCGAGAGACCGACTTGACGAACGGGAAGACAAGGACAAGGTGCCCTATCGCACCTGGGAGCGGCAAGGATACCTTGAGGCATTCCCCGGCCGGGCCATTGACAAGAAAGCGGTGGCCTTCCGCCTGGCCGAAATTGCGGTAACCTATGACCTCAAGGGGGTTGCCTACGATCGGTGGAGAATCGAGGATCTGAAGAAGCTCCTCGATGACGAGGGAATCGAGCTCCCCTTGAAACCATGGGGGCAAGGATACAAAGATATGGGACCTGCGGTGGATGCTCTTGAAACCGCTATCCTGGGGGCGGTGATACGGCACGGCGGGCACCCGGTGCTCTATTGGAACGTCTCGAATGCCGTAGTCACAAAGGACCCTGCAGGAAGCCGCAAGATTGCAAAGGACCGCTCACGGGAGAGGGTTGACGGCTTGGTGGCGCTCGTGATGGCAATGGGCCTATATTCGAGGGAACCAGGGCCGGTGATGTATGATTTTAACCGGCCGCTGGTGCTGACGGCGTGATTAGTTCAATGCAAATGTTTCGCGCCTTCGAGGTATGCCGTCCACGGTCCGGATTCAATGAATTCCGACTCTGTCCGCCGGTCCTTTCGTCCGCTTTTTGGATGCTCCGCATTCCGGGCAAATACCAAAATCTATTTCGTCCAAGATTTGAGAGAGTTCTTCCTTGAATTGCCGCATTTGACCCTCGCTGAGCATTGGCCGCCTGTCGGCGTGGTTTCCCGTCTCTAAACCGGCCATTTGCATACGCTCATAGCTCCAAATGTGTTCGTGCACGCTTTCGACGGCGCATTTCATCAAGATGACGGCCTCATAAAATTCCTTGAACTGAGCATCATCCGTCGCATTCATTTTGCCTTCCAGCGTCGTCATTGTTTGTTTCATCACGCTGACATCGAAGTGGATCTTGCTCCAGTCAAGAAATGGATTCATAGCTGGTTTGAATTTTGTGGCTGAGTTTTTCATGATGATCCTTCCTCAAAAAACAGCGCGGAGTGTTGCGAAAGGCATTCCTGCCCGCCCATGCCTCACGACAAGGGCACACTCCGCGCTCGTTTTCTTGCGGGTACAAATACAAATAGCCATACGGTGGCCTCCGGGAATTTTCTTCGCAAGGACAGGATAGCATAAAAAAAAGTGGGGGCAAGGGGGAAATCGGCGCAATTTCCCCTTGACATGCATCTTGATCTTGTTATTCTTGAAATGAATAGCACTGCTAATCATTTCTTCCTGGAGGCAGAGTGGACCCATACAAGCCGACATACACGACCAACAATCTGGTAACTCAAATCCCGGGCGGTGTGTCCGAAGGACTCCTGCAGAATTGGATTGCAAGAGGGGTCTTAAAGCTGCGGGACATTGGGCCGGGGCGGGGAAAGATACGGACCTACAGCTTCTATGAAGCCCTCAAGGTCTTGATTATCAGTCAGCTTACCTCCGGGGGGGAGCCTTCCAGGTTAGCATCAGCCATTGCGGATATTGGCGCTGATTTTATGTGTGATTGGCTCGCAAAAGGGAACAGCCCCGAGGAACCTGTTTCCAAAGATTATTTCGTGATGGTTTTTGAGAGGGGGAAAGGCAAAAAGCTTCACTGGAAAATCATGAAAATGGCCAATTTTGATCCTACCCGGATAGGACGGGTTTTTACGTTCCTGGACCTGCATTACTTGACCTGGCGGCTTTATGAAAGCCTGGAATGCGGGCGAGAAGACCGGGTTTATCCTACCAAATCCAGGGCGGAACTAGATGCATGGGGATTGATTAACCCAAATACTCCGAAGGAAGAACTTGAAAAATGGGGAATAACCGATGACGAGTAGAGAAGTCAAGCTCGCGATAGCTGTTCCGTCGCCTGGCACCAGCGTCCCGACCCAGTTCTTTGAATCGTTCGCAGCCATGCAAAAGCCCTACGGCTCGGTTTTCTTGACACTAACGGATCACAGGTATTGGCTACAAATAGATGGTGTTCGAAACAACTTTGTGGAGCAAGCATTCAAGGCCAACTGTACTCATATCGCTATGCTCGATGCCGATCAAGTCTATCCGGTCGACACTATTCCGCGGCTGTTTGCGCACGGCAAGAAAATCGTCCGGGCAAAGGTCCATCGACGGGGGCCCCCATTCGATCCGATCCTGCTCCGGGCGGATGCTGCCGGCCGCTATCAGCACATCCCGGATGAGGAATGGATGAACGGCGGGCTGGTCGAAGTGGACGCGACCGGAGTCGCCTGCTGCGGGCTCTTCGACATGGAGGTTTTCGAGAACATCCCCTATCCGTGGTTCGAGATCGACAAGGAACGCCGGATTGGCGAGGACATAGTTTTCTGCCGGAAGGCGATCAAGGCGGGATATGAAATCTGGGTGGATTGCGACTTGGAGGTTCAGCATTTAATCGAGCTCGGCGCTGGCAGGACGCTTTACGAATTCTACAAGTGGAAGACGGAAGCCGAGACGGGAAATCGACAGGTGCGCAGAAAGGCGCGAAAAGCGGGTTGGAGATAACAAAGCAACCCATGTAGCCCCCAGACCGTCGTGAGACAGGACGCCGGGGCTTTTACTAACTCCAAGACTGTCGGGAGACAGACAAAGGAAGCCAAATGAAATTTGAACGTAAGAGCATGAAAGACTTGTTGGAAGTGCGCGGGCGCTTGGTTGCATCCATGCGCGAAATCACCGACAACCCGAAGGGTGAAGGCGGGGACCTCTCCGACGAGCAGAGCAAGAAATTCGATGATTTCAAGCTTGGGCTTGCCTCTATCGAAAAACAGATCGAGCGCCAAACCTTCATTGACGAGGCCGAGCGGCGCATGCAAGGCCAGCAGCTCACCGGAAACGGAGACAACCGGCTTGACGATGAACTGCGGTCCTTCTCCCTGATCCGGGCGATTGCCTCACAGGTGCCGGACATGGCCGACAAGGTTGACTGCGGGCGGGAACGGGAGCTTTCGGCGGAGTTGCAGCGACGATCCGGGCGGAAAGCGCAGGGCATTCTCGTTCCGCTTCAGGTTTTCGAGAAACGCGTTTTGACCACGGCGCTTCCGGTGGCTGGACCCGGCTCGAATCTCATTGCAACCGATCACCGGGGGGATCTCTACATCGACGCTCTCCGGGCTGCCCTCGTAACGCGTCGCCTGGGAGCGCGGGTTATCACCGGGCTCATCGGCAACGTGGACATTCCGAAGCTCAAGGCCTCCGCAACGTCCGGGTGGGTGGCGGAGAATGCCGCCCTCACCCCATCGGATCAGGAATTTGCCAAGGCGAGCTTCACTCCGAAGCATGCCGGTTGCCTGACCGAGTTTTCAAGAAACATGCTCATGCAGACCTCACCGGACATTGAGCAGCTGGTGCGCGACGACTTCGCTAAGGTCCTGGCCGGAGCCGTCGATGCCGTGGCGATCCTGGGCGGCGGGGCGAACGAGCCCACCGGAATACTTGAGACCACCGGCATAGGAGACGTGCCCGTAGGCGTCGCAGGCGGGCCGCTCACCTGGGAGCTTCTTGTCGCACTCATGGCGGAATGCGAGCTGGACAACGTTGAGGCAACCGCCTTCCTGACCAATGCCAAGGTGCGGAAATCCGCGAGGACGATCCTCAAGAGCGCGACCGATACCTCTTCAAATTTCATATGGCCCGCGGAGCAGCCAAACAGCCTGGCCGGGTATCCGGCCGCGGTCACAAGTCTTGTCCCAAGCACGCTGGTAAAAGGGGCGTCCGGCGCGGTTTGTTCCGCTCTGATCTTTGGGGACTTCTCCGAGTTGCTCTTGGGATACTGGAGCGAATTCGACCTCTTGGTCAATCCCTACGAGAGCACGGCGTACAGCAAGGGAAACGTCCAGGTGCGCGGCATGTTGACGATGGACGTAGCTGTCCGGCATGCCGAGTCTTTCGCGGCGATCCAGGACCTTACGACGGCCTAGAGGCGGGGTTATGACCAAAATCGAACGGCGCATGGGTATTGAGCTGCGGGCCTCCGGGCGAAAGCTCGAAGGCTACGCGGCGGTATTCAACACTAAGGCTCGTATTGCCGACTTCACCGAGATCATCATGCCGGGGGCCTTCCGCCGGAGCCTGAATAGCGGGCGCGATATTGTGGCGCTCGTGGATCATGATCCGACCAGGCTTCTTGCAAGGACCCGAACGGGGACCCTGAAGCTGTCCGAGGATTCAAGGGGCCTGGCCTTCGAGATCCAGGTGCCCGACACTCAGGCGGGCCGGGACGTGCTTGTCCTGGGAGACCGCAAGGATCTCGGCGGCATGTCTTTTGGCTTCACGGTGGAGAAGGACGGCGAGCGATGGCAGGGGACCCGGCGCGAGCTCCGGGCGCTGAGTCTTCACGAGATAAGCGTTGTCTCCGCATGGCTGGCTTATGACGGCACGATAGTGCAAGCTCGCTGCAAGGTGCCCGTGCGTCTGGCGATGGCCTTGCGGTATTTGGAGACAGTCTAATGGGCATCCTGAGACGAATTGCCGACCGATTCGACCCGAGGCATGAGGAACGGGCCATTGATCCTTCCTGGACCGCTCTATCAGGTCTCAGCATGTCCACGGGTCAACTTGTGAACGCACGGACTGCGGAAAACCTGTCTACGGTCCTGGCGTGCGTAAATGCCGTTTCAACCTCATTGGCGAGTCTACCGGCCTATGTCTACCGGCGAATCGAAAAAGGCCGACAGATTGAAGAAAATCACCCTCTGATGGGACTCATTCATATGGGTCCTAACAGGTGGCAGACCTGGCCGGATTGGGTTGAATGGACCGTCGCACAGGTACTCTTGAGAGGAAACGCCCTCTCCGAGATCGTGACCGACCGCGCCGGGGCCTTGATCGGCCTGAAGCCCGTTCCCTGGGAATGGGTCTCCGTTCAACTACTTCCGAGCGGGCGGCTTGCCTATGATGTGGTGGAAATCTCGAACATTTACGGCGGCACGGGCAGACCTCGAAGGCTTCTCCAAGGGGAAGTCTTTCACCTTCGTGATAGATCCGACGACGGATTGATTGGACGCTCCAGGTTGCAGCGGGCGGCGGTTGTCGTCGCAGCGGGCCTGAACATTCAGGAGTTTGCCTCCGCGCTCTATCTGAACGGGATAAATCCTTCCGGGGCGCTCGAGGCGGAGGGCAGGCTTGGACCTGAAGCCCTCGACCATCTTGCCGGGCGCTTCCGGGAAGCCTTCTCCGGTCCACGCAATGCGGCAAAGGCTTTGGTGCTCGATCAGGGTTTGAAGTGGAAAAGCATTTCAATCTCACCCGAGGATGCCGAATTGCTTGCAAGCCGCCGGTTCACGACGGAAGAGCTTGCCCGGATCTACGGCTGCCCGCCTCCGATCATCGGGGACTATGAGCACAACACCTTCACGAATGCCGAGACGGCGGGCCGGTGGTTTGCTCAATTCACGGTCGGACCCTGGGCGCGGAAGATGGAGGCCGAATTTGCCCGCAGCGTCTTCACCGATCCGAACCTTGAACTGGAACTCGACCTTTCCGCGTTCCTGCGCGGCGATCCGGCCGAGCGGTGGCGCAGCCATGAAATCGCCGTGAAGAACGGCATTCTCACAGTGAACGAAGTGCGGGAGGTTGAAGGCTGGAACCCGATGCCGGAAACGGTTTAACCGCGCTGGGGAAGGCGCAACAATGCCGGATCTTCCCAGGGCCGCGCAGCCCCTTGACAGTCCGGCACAAAACGATGACATCAAACCTCTTTGTATTGGGTGGCAATGACCATTCTCGATTACCATGAACTTGCTGCTATACTCCGGATCAGTCCAAGGACTCTTGAAGGTTGCTGGCGTAAATATCCCCATTTCTTCGCGGGAAGGGGCCGGAACCTCAAGTCGGCACGGTTCATCAGGGAAAAAATCGAGGAGTTTTTAGGCCATGTCAGTGTTCCGGGACAAGAGAACGGGTGGGTGGATGGTCAAGTTTCTCCACCAGGGAGAACAGATACAGAAAAAGGGATTCGGCGTCGGAGAGCGAGACAAGGCAAAGGAATGGGAGGCCAACGAGAAAAAAAGGCTGAAGACTCCCCCTCCGGCCTTGATCTCGATCGGTATGTTGGTCGGACGGTATATCGCCTTCACTAAGGCCAGGATGCAGATAAACACCTGGCGCGCCAAACTGCACTATTACCAGCAATTGATCGGCGCGCTGGGGTCACAGGATGTGCCGGCTGAAAGCGTCACCAAGATCAATATCCATGATTTCCTGGAGCAGGTGGCGGCAAATGAGGGAACCACCGTTGCCAACCGGCATTTGAAGGATTTCAAGGCGATGTGGAACTGGGCTACCATGAATGATTTGGTGAGGACGAACCCATGCAAGGGGATTCAACCCTTCCCCGAGAAAAGAGCGGTCAAATATGTTCCCCCGCCGGAAGACATTGACAAGGTTCTCCTGGCGGCGGGACAGGAAGACATGGACCTGCTGATATGCCTTTACCACACCGGGGGGCGGATCGGGGAAATCTTCCGGCTGACCTGGGACGACGTCAATCTTGAAAAACGATCCGTAACGCTTTGGACCCGCAAGCGACGGGGCGGAGAACTTCAGGATGACAAGCTGGCGATGAGCGAAAAGTTGCATTCAGTTCTCCAAAGACGATGGCAAAAAAGAGATAAGGATTCCCCGTTCGTCTTCTGCGGGGTCGACGGCTCGCCGCTCAGATACTCAGCCAAACGCGATTTGATGAGGGACCTTTGCGAAAAGGCGAAGGTCAAACCCTTTGGCTTTCATGCGATCAGGCACCACGTAGCGAGCATCATCGCGGACAGGGGGAAGGCGACACTCGGGCAGATTCAAAAATTTTTGAGGCATAGGCGGCAATCGACCACCGAGGGCTATCTGCATGAGCTCACGAGGGACCAACGGGAGATTGCCGAGCTGTTGGATGAGGACACCACCCGGGACACAACTTCAGAAAGTTCCGCAGAGGACACAAGCGGGACACAACGGAGTAGAACGTGATTAGACACTGCTCTACGGCTGCAAAGCCACACATGGGGCCGAACGGTGGAATGCGGGTTCGCGGGCTTCAATCGCCTGCTAAGCGAGTGTACGCTGTAAAGGTGTACCGAGGGTTCGAATCCCTCTCTCTCCGCCATGAAAAATAATCGAGCCCGGATCAGCCAAGCCTGATTCCGGGCTTTTTTGCCTTCATCGGGGAGCACTTTGGGGACCAATTTTAAGATTTACAGGGCAAAATCGGTCCGGTGGGCCGGCGCCACGCTCCGTCAATACTTGCCCCGACTATGCCGCCCATGGTTCCGGCAGGCCGAAGAGGATTCAAGTCTTCTTCTCCCATTTAACATTCCGCAATCACATTATATTTTGTCTTGATTTCGTAAATGTAAACAGAAAGGGAACACGAGGATGGTGCTACCTTCATCTCGGGAGTTGAACCCGCGTCTTCGCCCACAAACCCCCAGTGGGTATAGGACAAAATCAATTGAAGAAAACAAAAGGGAAAATTCAGCGCAGGATGTCTTCATGATTTGCATGTTCTGGACATCTGGCATTCTTTCCCAGCCGTCCGCTCTTTTCTCCAGTTCCTGAATTCCCAACCGTCCTCCGAGCAGCGAACAGAAAAAAGTCACCGTGTAGTCAATGGCGCGGCATATTTCCTAAGTGCACTCACGACCTCCTGGCCCGTTGAATTTGGCGGAGGCATCTATTTGGGGTTGCACTTCTTTGGCCGAACTGTGATATACTTCAATCCAATATAAGCGGGTGGTCATGTGTTCATTTTTCGTACGATTGATGAGCCGCCTATTATTAAAAAACTCCCAAAGAACATGGTTAGATATCAAAATGCAAAGAAGACTCACGACACAGGACATAACTTGGTTTATTGATCTCGATAGAAATCAGCAGCTTGATCTGGATCCTCCTTATCAACGCCGAAGCGTATGGACAAGAAAAGATAAACAATTTTTCCTTGACACCATATTCAGAAACTTTCCCAGCCCTGCTATTTTTCTTCATAAGACTATTAGTGAAGAAGGCAAGACAACCTACCATGTGGTTGACGGTAAACAACGGACACAAACGATATTGGACTTTGTTGCTAACAAGATACCAATAGCTAAGCTGAAGTTTAACAGTATCAAAAAAGTATTTTAGTAATTTTAATGAGTTACATCATCACAAGCACGTTGTGGCACTACCGG
>OFEK01000320.1_pt1 | contig 58083 bp, 74 predicted proteins | sample 1521131 | NCBI WGS metagenome assembly OFEK01 (sample SAMN05720209, study PRJEB24109) | activated sludge metagenome | isolation source: Anaerobic digester | place: China | collected 2015-12-16
CTATCTTAATTTATATTTTTATTATATACTTTTGCGATAGTTTCTTGAACTCAGTAAACGGAATAAAATCTAAGGATGTTTTTAATTAATTTTCCAAATCCAAAATATTATCAATGCGAATTTTCTTTATAAAATCAGGAACGTGACTTACTATGATCATAGCTCCATTATATTTATTTAAAGCCTCGGCAATAATAGGAATATGACGAAAATTTATATGATTCGTAGGTTCGTCCAAAATAAGAAGACCTGGTTTTTGCATAACAATCCTAGCAAAAGCAACTAATCCTTTTTGGCCTTCAGATAGATCTCCAATCATTGTGTTCATTATATCACCGGTAATAAGAAAACCAGCAGCAATACTTCTCATACTCTGCTCAGTTTCATTTTGAGCAACCTGGGAGAGAGATTTATAAACAGTTTCCTCAAAGTTTAGATTTGAAAAATCTTGACGATAATAACCAATTTGAACATTGGGAGCAATCCTTATATTACTTGTTTTGTTCTCTGCAATAGATTCTAAAAGTGTACTTTTTCCAATTCCATTTGGCCCCTTAAGCAAAAGGTGTTCTTTTTTTCTGAGCTCTATACTCTTTTTCCTTTCTGCTGCTTTATGATTTTTTATAACTTTAAATGAAGATATGTGAACGATTACTCCTGATAAATCAGACTGAGACGGAATAAAAAAAGAGTGAATGGGCTTATCTTCTTTTCGTACGTCAATCTTTTCGTCTTCGAACTCCTCTGCTTTTTCTCGCATTCTTTTTGCAAGCAAACGCATCTGACCACCTTTATTTGCAAAAAAATTAGCCTTATCTTTATTGTCTTGAATTTTTTTTGCAAGCTGTGCATTCTTTCTTACTGATTTTTCTTGGCAAATAGCTATCTGTTCTTGTACATCAAAATAATTTCCCACATATTGTTCGATTTTTTGCGTAAAAACATTTAGATATAGAACTCCATCTGTGAAACTGTTTAAAAAATCTGCATCGTGCGAGATTACCAAACAAGTTTTTTTATAACTAATCAGAAATTTTGTTAAATGTTGTATCCCTTCTTTATCTAAATTGTTTGTTGGTTCATCAAGTAAAAGCAAATCTGGATTTTGGATAAGGGCAGAAGCTAAAAGAAGTCTAGCTTGCTGTCCGCCAGAGAAAGACTTAATAATTCTATCATGTGGAACCTTAAGATTAACTATCTCAAGAACATCATCTATTTTTGGATCTATATCATAGATCTTCTTGTCGAAACATTTTTCAAAAAATTCTTTAATAGTTAGATCAAGTTCATCTCTTGGAATTACCTGGCGAGAAATAGCAACAGAAAAATTTTTTGCAATGCTTATCTTTCCATCATCAGGAAAAAGCTCTCCTTTAATGAGCGAAAACAAAGTACTTTTACCAGCTCCATTTTGTCCCATAATAGTTATTTTTGAGCCACGTCGAATAGAAAAGTCAACCTCTTTTAAAAGAAGCTTGTTTTCTTCGTATCCAAATGATACTTTATTAAATTTAAGAATTGATTCACCTTGAGACATTTTTAAAATTTTATAAATCCAGTAACAATATTTTGAACTCTGCCAACACTACCATCCTCTAATCTAACCTTTATTCCTCGAGGATGAAATGAAGAATTTGTAAGTATTTGAGAAACAATTCCACGAGTTAATTTACCTGTTTTTTGATCAGCTTTTAAAACAATATCCACCTCTAATCCTATTTTAATACTTTGTCTTTCTTGACCATTCATATTATTTTCTTATCATAAATCCTTCATTTTTAATAGGAATTAAAAAAAGAGACCCTTTTTTAATTTTAACGGAAGGACTCTTAAGGTCTGGGGGTGTTTGAATCCATCACATAGCTCATCCACGATTTAAATGGTATCCCTTTCCATTTCCGCTGTCCTTTGGGCCAAAATTCATTTGGCGTAATGCAGGTATCGTTTATGATTTCATTGATTACATTCTCATTCTCGACGCAATTAAAAGGACATTTTTCCCAATCAGGATCCTGCATTTGACATGCACGTTCCATTAATGGACATTGATTACCTTTTTGATCAATGAACAATAAGTGCCCACAGACGTAAAACCCATAAAAAGGACATGGAAATCTGGGCTGTCTAAATGATGGTTCCAAAATTTCTTGTTCGGGCTTTTTAAATAAGTTGGTTACTCTTTCAATCATCTTTTACCCCTCATCAGAGCTGTCTTATTAATAATATGGTATTACTAATTTGTCAATTTATTGTATGAGTTTTTCTATTCTTACGCCAATAAGTCTAATGAGTTTTCTCTTTGGGTTTCTTCTTTTATCTAAAAAAGGTAAGAATAACTTTAGCACCTCTAAATTAAACTGTTTTTCCTCATTACGGGTAATTCCTTTTTTAAAGCTTTTTGAACTAGTTTTTGTTTCAAAATCAGAAAAACGTATAGTGATTGTTATAGTATTAAATTTATAAAATTCACTTTTAACAAATCTTTTGAAAACACTATTAGAAAGCTCTCTAAATGTATCAAAAATAAAGGCAAAGTCTAAAGTATTTTTATAAAAAGTCGTCTGTTCTCCAATAGACTTTACTTCATAATATTCAGTAACAGGATTACTATCAATTCCTTTTGCACTGTAATATATGCTAACTCCATGTTTTCCAAACATTTCTTCTAATTCCTTTTTAGAAAATTTATTTAAGTCTTTAACAATTTGAATACCAATATTATTAAAAACTTTGGTAGTTTTTGGTCCTATTCCAGGAATCTCCTGTATTTTTAGTGGATTTAAAAAATTTAACACATCTTTCTTTTTAACCAAAAGCATTCCATCAGGCTTATTTATTCCAGCCGCGATTTTAGAAATAAGTTTATTTGGTCCGATTCCGATAGAACAAGTTATTTTTTCCTTTTCCTTTATTTCTTTTTTTATTTCTTTACAAATAATTTCAGCCTTTTTGTATGTTTTTAAAAAACTTAAATCAAAGTAAAACTCATCAATACTTGCCTGTTCTATAACAGTCGCATATTTTTTAATAATTTTTAAAATATTAGCTGAAACTCTTCCGTATAATTTAAAATCTACAGGAAGAAATATTGCTTCCTGTTTACCTGCTTTTTTAGCTTTCTGAGACAAACGCCATGCAATCGAAATTGGCTGAGCTGAATGAATACCATATTTCCTCGCCTTATAATTCGCAGTTGATACAACTCCCCTGCCTTTGCCTTCATGCACCTCTGAACCAACAACAATAGGCTTACCTAAAAACCCCGGAGTAGAAACTTCTTCAACAGATGCAAAAAAAGCATCCATGTCTAAATGTGCGATTATTCTTTGGCTCATAACTAAATTTTAGCATGAAATTAGATAATTTTAATACCATTTTAAAATAAAAACCAGATAAAATGTTTTATCTGGGATATAAAGCTATGACTGTTTAAATTCTGATAGTGATCCCTGTTTTAGGATCAATAATCCAGCAATCAAATCCATCCATAAAAGGACCGATCGCAAACTGCATCTCACCTTTTGCTGTTTGCACCTTAAATCCTTTTTGAGCTTCAATTCGATTGAGGATATCTTTTTTTACTTCCTCGGACACATCCTTATCTTCAAGAAGAATCGCGTCCATTCCATATACTTTAAGATCAGGCATTTCTTCGGCCTTTGAGGGATCGAATCCACACAGCGCTGCTAAATGTCCTTTTGCATGTTTAATACTGTCGAACTTCGTTGTCATAGAAATCGCCATTTGGGAACTAAAAACAAATTAACACATTTAAATATCGTGTCAATCAAAACAAATAGTCAAATTTTAAATAGTGTTATGTCCAATTTTGATTAAGATGAAGTAAGAGCAATTCCTGAAGTTGCTTCTTCTTCATAAGCTCAACATTATTAGCCCTTGCTAAATCTACGGCTTCGCGCGTAAAATCTGCTGTTCCAATTACCATAGCTCTGCCACAATCATAATATTTTTTTGCTGCAACTGCTTGCTGAACAGCCTGATTCCCAATATTGTTTGTATAGCATTTAGCTTGAATTAAAATCCTTTCACCATCCTTATTTAAAATTAAATCCCCTCCTTGATCACCAACACTACCAGGATGTTCAACAACGTAATTAATTGACTCAAAAAGTTTTATAAGCAAATTTTCAAATTCTGTACCGCTTAATGAAGAAAACTTATTTTCATTAAAACTAAATCCTCCTTTAATTATGCTTTCCTCTTTATTGTCTATAAATACTTTTAGAATATATTCTAAATCATTAATTTCCTTAATTTTTAGTCCTTTTTCTTTTAAGGTTTTAATAAAAATTTTCATTTTATCTATGTTAAAACCGTAACCTATATATTTCCAAGCGTCTTTACCTTTTTCTATTCCTGCCCTATTTATAAAATTGTTAATATCGTTATTTAATCCAAGAATGTTAATATCTTTAATTAAATTTTCTTTTCTTTTTTTGCTTAATTTTTTAAATAGTAAAAATATAAAAATTAGCGTAATTATGATCCCTATCCCTATAAAAAAATGTTTCCAAAAAGATTGCTTATCGCTATACCATAAAAGAAGGAGATAGAAGGGGTAAAAAACCATAAAAATAGCTATTATGGGTATAAAGTAGTTATTGTAAATAAATGAAAAGAAGTTTTCGTTTTTCATGTTTTTTATTTTATTAAAATTATAATTAATTGGTAATTTTTAAAATAGACAAAATTTCATCGATTTGTTTTGAAGAAAGATTGTGGTCTGGGCTAGATAGAATTTCTTGAACGATTTTTTCTGGATTAGTTATAAAAATACCAGTACTACCATTAAAATTTTCTATTTTTCCATCAACTAAAACAACAAAAGGACGACATTTAATTAAAAGTCCCCTACTGTTTAAATATTTATTTAGTTTTATCCTATTGTCATCTAGTTGTTTAATTGGACTTTTGTAGACCCTATATAAATCATTTGATATACGCCTACAGATCTCATCTCCAAACATACGAAATCTGCCCTTCCAGCTTTTTATTTCTATCAGGAACAACCCTTTGGGTCCCACAAAAATACCATCGATATCGCCCAAACAAACTGCAGGATTTGAATAATTTGCAACATAGGTGTAAGAATCATCAAAGTGATATTTTAATTTTTCAATAACCAATGTTTCGCCAGAAATTCCTTTCCTATATGATGATAATCTAGATTTTATCCATTGATAATCTTTATTTTTTAGTAAGAAAACGATTATTAAAATTAGACCAGTAAATATTATCCAATAATTTGTACTAACTTGAAGACTATATATTAAGTAAAGTAAAATGAGTGTAATGAAAAAAAGACGCCCAATATTCATCACTTTTTGCGCTCGCTTCTCTTTTTTAGAGCCATATGATTCACTATAATAAATTATTTTCATAGATTATTTAGAAAAAACACCTTGAAATAATAAGGTGTTTCCATCGATAATATTGATTAATAAATTGTTTCTTATTTTAATCATCTTTATACAAATTAATGTAACTCGTGCGCTTTAACCATGCTCTAATTGGCAGGGGCGGAAGGATTCGAACCCTCAAAACTTCTTTTGGAGAGAAGCAGTTTACCGTTGAGCTTACGCCCCTATATAAAAATGAAGAAATTACTTCTTCATTTCTTTATGAACAACGTGTTTTCTACACTCGTTACAGAACTTTTTAAGTTCTATTTTTCCTTCAACGTTTTTTGTTTTATTTGTGAAGTAATTAACTTTTTTGCATTCAACGCATTGAAGTCTAATTGCTTTCTTTTTTTTCTTTGCCATATCAATTATCTTATCTTTTTAATCTGAGCCGATGAAAGGAATTGAACCTTCGACCTCTCCCTTACCAAGGGAGTGTTCTACCACTGAACTACATCGGCAAAAAACTCCTTTGATAAGTAAGCTGTGGGCAGGGAGGGACTTGAACCCCCGAAGGCGTAAGCCAGCAGATTTACAGTCTGCCCCATTTGACCGCTTTGGTACCTACCCATAAATTAATACTTTAATATATTAGCAAAGATTCAATTAATTTTCAATAACCTTTTTTCTTTTTTCTCTCCAAGCCTCTATTTCCTTATGATTTCCAGATAAAAGTACTTCAGGAACCTTCAATTCTTTACCTTCTTTCGTTATAAAAACTTCTGGTCTTGTGTATTGAGGATATTCAATAAAGCCACCACTTTGAGTCATTCTTTCTTTTAAAAATGATTCTTTTCCTAATATGCCTGGTATCAACCTTGAGACAGATTCAATAACAATCATTGAGGGGAGTTCTCCGCCCATAAGATCAAAATCCCCTATTGAAATAATGTCATCTGCAATATTATCTAATACTCTTTCATCAATACCTTCATATCTTCCTGATACTAAGATTAAATTATCACACTTTGAATATTCTGCACACTTAATTTGATTATATTTTTCTCCTCTTGGTGAAAAAACAATCACTTTTGTACCTTCTTTTTTTAAATCATTAACTGCCTTGTATATAGGCTCTATTTTCATAACCATACCAAGACCACCTCCAAAAGGCCTGTCATCAACAGATTTGTGAGGATCATCTGTATAATCTCTTAAGTTGTGCACGTTAACCTCAATTAATCCCTTTTCGATTCCCTTTGAAATAAAAGTTTCTTTTAGGTAGGAATCAAACATTTCAGGAAAAATGGTTAAAACATGGAATTTCATGGTTATAAAATAACATGAAGCATTAATTAAAACAAGCTCTCCTAAAGGAAAGCTTGTTTATGCTTTAAAGCCTTAATATATTTAACTATATTTTAAGATCGTCTAATCCGTCTGTTACGTCTTCGATCTTTTCTTCCTTTCTTTCTTCTCTAACTTTTGTTGATCCTTCTGGTTCCTCAATTTTTAAATTGACTCTTGCATGATTCTTAAGTCCAATAATCTTTACTAGACTTCTGATAGCTCTTGCAGTAGAACCTTGTCTTCCAATAAGCTGTCCCATATCTTCTGGGTTTACCTTAACTGTTAGAAGTACACCCATTTCGTCAACGTCTCTATTAACGATAACGTCGTTTGGATGATCAACTAAAGTTTTTACGATATATTCAAGAAAATCTTGATCTTTTACTTCTGCCATACTTTATTATATTTATTTGTCTTAAAATTTAAAACGTGGTCGACAACCACACTATTATTTTACCTTTTATAAGTTGCAATGTCAATAGATTTTGTTAAAAAAAACAGCCATTAGGCTGCTTCTTTTGTTTCTTCTACTACTTCAGCAGGTTTTTCTTCTGTTTGTACTGGTACTTCTTTCTTTTGTTTTTGAGAAGCCCTCTTTTCAGGATTTTTAACAGGATTGATTCTTATTTTTTCTTTATCGCCTTTTACAATACCTTCTGCAACAAGTACATTCCAAACAGTTTGAGAAGCTTTTGCTCCAACTGAAAGCCAGTGAAGAGCTCTTTCTTTGTTTATAGATCTCTCTTTTGTAAGAGTATTAACAAAACCAATTTGCTCAACTGGAACTCCAGCTTTTGCAGCATTTCTTTTATCTGTAACTATAACCTTGTATGCTGGATGATTTTTTTTACCAATTCTTTGTAATCTTATAACTAACATATTTTTACCAATTTTTTATAATTAAAGCCTTTTCTGCGGCACTTACTTCTGCCTCATGCTTTGAAGTTCCCTCTCCTTTAGCAATAAGCGTATCTCCTATAAAAACCCCGACAATAAAATTTTTTCTATGGTCTGGACCTTTTTCATCTAATACTCTGTAATCAGGAGTAATAGATACTTCCTCTTGTGCTTTTTCTTGAAAAAGTGATTTAGGATCTTTATCCAACCTTTTTTCTAATATTTCTGTTATTTTTTTATCTACTAAATTTTCTATTATAAACTTTTTACAATCGCTATAATCTTTATCTAAATAAAGGGCTCCAATAAATGCTTCAAAAGTATCTGCAAGTATTGTTGCTCTTGCTTTACCTTGCTCTTTTTCTTCACCTTGCGACAAAAGAAGAAAATCATTAAGTCCAAGACCTTGAGACGCTTCAGCTAATGAGCCTGAATTAACTAAGGCCGCTCTAATTCCTGTCATTTCTCCCTCTGCTTTGTTTGGGAATGTTTTAAATAAATATTCCGTTGTTACAAGCTCGAGGACCGCGTCACCTAAAAATTCTAATCTTTCATTATGATCTAAACAAAAATTTGGATTTTCGTTTAAATATGATCTGTGACAAAATGCTTGTATGAGCAGATCATGATTGTTAAAAAATATATTCAGTTTTTTTTCGAGATCTTCGAATTTTTTATTCATAATTTTAAACTGAATTGTAGACTGAAAACTATAAATAATAATTTACAGTTTACGATTCACTTTTTTCTTGTAATATATTAAACACAGTTCCGAGAACACCATTAATAAACTTTCTTGAATTCTCCCCTCCATAATTTTTAGCAAGTTCTATTGATTCATTAATTGCTACTTTTGGAGGAACAGCATCTTTATCTTCATAAAGAAGTTCATAAATTCCAATTCTTAAAATATTTCTATCAAGTAAATTAATTTGTTCTAATGGCCAATCTGGGGCTGTTTTTTCAATGATCTTATCTATGGTTTCTTTATTTTTGAATACACCATCTGCTAATTCAAATATAAAGTCTGTTTCTTCAAGTCCGGCCCCAAATTCCTCCGTATTCTTACGTGTAATAGACATTAAATCTTCTTTCATTTTTCCAAAGTCCCATTCATAAAGACTTTGCATAACGATGGATCTAGAAATATGCCTTGTTGCCATAATGTTATTCTTTTGAAGGTTCTGTTTTTAATTCCTTTTTTGTCGTTGCTTTGACTTTTGTTTTCTTTTCTTTTTTTACTTCTTCGGTACTTTCATTTGCTTCACTTGCAACACTTGCTGCTTTTTGTTTTTTCTCCAATTTAGCCATTACGTTAATATATTCCTTTCCTTTATAAAAACCGCACTCATGACAAACAGTGTGAGGCAAAGTTGGTTTGCCACATTTTTTACATTTTACAAGTTGTGGTTCTTTAATAAAAATATTAGCTCTCCTTCTGTCTCTTCTTGATGAAGGTGTTCGCTTTTTGGGTACAGCCATATCTGCTTATTATCTTTAATTTATTATCTTGATTTATTATACATTTTTCTTTAATTTTGTAAAGAAAATAAAAATACAGGTTTTTATACCTAAAATATTTATAACACAATTTACAAAAAAAGTAAATAAAAAAGCCTAAATCTTAAAATAAGAAATGGCTTTGCCTAGGAAGCATAACCATAAAGAATATCCCTTTCACGACCTCTGTTAGGATTTTCCACCATAGGTTGAAAGTATTCCTTTGGAAGTTTATTAATAACGCTTTCCTCAATTTGCCTGTTTGAAAATTTCGCCAATTTAATTCCTCCAATGTCCTTTAAGGACTATTAAGAGAATATCGATTAAAATTAAATTTGTCAATGTGGATAAATTAAATAAAAAAAGAGCTGTTTTTTGCAGCACTCTGTAACGATATGGTTGGTTATATTTTTTACTAGACCTTATCTCAAAAATTTCAGTCCTTCCCGTATAAGATTTAAACAATTCCTTTAAATTCTTTGTCTTCTTAGTCTTCTTAGACACAATATAACCCCCTTGACAGAACTATATAAATTATAGCTAATATACGAATAATGTCAACAGCATTTTTATAACCTACAAGTTACAAATTGGTTTAAAGCTTTTTCGGTGAATAGCACACGGACCATATTTTTTTAACATTTCTAAATGAATTTTCGTACCATAACCTTTGTGTTTTCTAAATAAATATTCTGGGTATTTATCATCCATTTTAAGCATAATTTTATCCCTAGCAACTTTAGCAATTATTGAAGCTGCTGAGCAAGAAAAAACCTTTTCATCTGCCTTTATGATAGAGATTTGATTCACGGGAATATCTAAGCTCATTTTTCCATCTAATATCAAATAATCAGCTTTAATATTGTATTTTGTCTCCAAATCTAACAAAGCCTTTTCCATAGCTAATTTTGAGGCCTCAAGAATATTCATTTTATCTATTTGACTAGATGAAACAATCCCAAGTCCCCACATAACACAAGGGTGATTAGTTAGCTTAAAAGAAAGTTCCTCTCTTTTTTTAGGACTTATTTTCTTTGAATCATTAACCCCGATAATAACATCCTTTCCTTTATAATAAACAGCTGCAGCAGTAACAGGTCCAGCAAGAGGGCCTCTTCCCGCCTCATCTAAACCAATAATATATTTAAATCCTTGTTTTTTTAATCTATTTTCTTCTACTAAACTCATTAATAAAAATATAGCACTTAATCTTTTATAAAAAAAGAGCCATTTAATATAAATGGCTATGGAATACAAATCTCCCATCTTATCTTAGAATGATTGTTAAGGAATAAAAAATCATAGAATTGATCTTTGGGAACTCTTACTATTGCATACTCCTTTAAAACCGCTTTTGGTGAATTTTCTTTTAGCTCAGTTAAATGCTTTAATAAAAGAATTTTTTCAATCATATTACCGTTTCTGATTTGAACAAAATAATGAATTCTATCTTCTACCCCATAAAACAAAGGGTATCCATTATCATTTGACAGTGGAAGCAATTCTGTTTCACCCACTTCAATTGAGGTTGATTCGTACGACATATCTATTACAATGAATGCAAGTAGTAATGCGAATATTGTAATTGTAATAATGAGTATAAAAGAACATGTCTTACAATCTTCTTTACTAAAATTACAACCCATTTCATTTCCTCCTTTACTTTTTTGACCTTACGATAAAAAATTTATTTTGTAAAGAATTTCTATCCTTGAAAGTTATATTAATTTAATATAGAATTAATTAAGAAATATGAAACAGTTTACACACTTACACGTGCATAGTCATTATTCTCTTTTGGATGGACTTTCTAAAATTGATGATGTTATTAACTATGCAAAAGAACTTAAAATGGATGCTCTTGCCATAACTGACCATGGTGTGCTTTATGGTGCAATAGAATTTTATAAAAAAGCAAAAGCTGCAGGAATAAAACCAATTATAGGATGTGAAACTTACGAAGCTATAGATAAAAAAGAAGGTAAAGATCCTCAAAAAGATAAAAACAGATACCATCTAGTTTTGCTTGCAAAAAACTTAACTGGATATAATAACTTAGTTAAAATAGTAACAGAAGCCAACTTAAGAGGTTTTTATTATAAACCAAGAATTGATATAGATTTATTAAAACAATATAACGAAGGGCTTATTTGTTTATCTGCTTGCGTTCAAGGAAAAATTCCACAACTTGTAATTCAAGGAAAACTAGAGCAAGCAAGAGAAAAAGCAAAAGAATACGAAAGTATATTTGGTAAAGGTAATTTTTATTTAGAACTTCAAAGGCATCCAACTATTAAAGAACAAGAAATAGTTAATCAAGAATTATTAAAAATTTCTAAAGAATTAGATATTCCTGTTGTTGCTACAAATGATTCTCACTATTTAAAAAAAGAAGATGCTGAAGCTCAAGATATATTAATGCTTATCAACATGGGTCTTGATATAAATCAAAGCAATCGCCCTTCAATGCTTGGCGAAGATTTTTCATTAAAAAGCATGGGAGAAATGACTGAAGCTTTTAAAGACATTCCTGAGGCTATTGAAAATACTGAAAAAATAAAAAATGAGTGTAATTTAGAACTTGATTTAGGACAAACAAAACTTCCATATTATGCAGTACCTGATCAAAAAACAGAAATCGAATATTTAAGAGAACTTTGTTATAACGGAATTGAAAAAAAATATCAAAATGAAATCGATTTAGAAGAATTTAAGTCACTCAAAGACTCACTCTTAAAAAATGAAGTTCAAGAAATAAAAAACAAAAAAATAAAAGAAATAATTGATCGTTTAGAATACGAACTTAAAGTTATTGATAATTCTGGATTTTCAGCCTATTTTTTAATTGTTCAGGATTTTGTTAACTGGGCTAAAAATAATCGTATCGTTGTTGGTCCTGGAAGAGGTTCTGCTGGAGGATCAATTGTTGCTTATTTAGCAAATATAACCAATGTCGATCCTTTAAAATACAATTTACTATTTCAAAGATTTTTAAATCCTGAAAGAATCTCCCCTCCAGATATTGATCTAGACTTTACAGATAAAAGAAGAGATGAAGTTATTAATTATGTGGCTGAAAAATACGGAAGAGAAAAAGTTGCCCAAATAATTACATTTGGAACAATGGCCGCAAAAGCCTCTATTAGAGACGTTGGAAGAGCTTTAGGACTTCCTTATTCATATTGTGACAAAATAGCTAAAATGATTCCTATGGGGTATAGCCTTTCTCAAACACTAGATGAAGTATCTGAATTTGAAACATTATACAATGCTGATCCTCAGGCTACAAAATTAATTGACTTAGCTCTTAAAATAGAAGGTTGTGCTAGACATGCATCAACTCACGCATGTGGAGTTGTGATTTCAAAAAATGCTTTAGATACTATGGTTCCACTACAACATCCAGCACAAGATGAAAATGCAGTAGTGACTCAATATTCTGGTAAATATATTGAAGAAGTGGGTCTTCTTAAAATGGATTTTTTAGGTATTAAAAACCTAACAATTATTGAAGATACTTTGCTTAGAATTTATGCAGTTAGAGGTGAAAAATTAGATATTGATACTATTCCACTAGATGATAAAGAAACTTACGAACTCTTTCAAAAAGGAGATTGTATAGGAATATTTCAATTAGAATCTGATGGAATGAGAAGATATTTGAAACAATTAAAACCAACTGGGATTGAGGATATTATTGCCATGGTAGCGCTTTATCGTCCAGGACCAATGTCTCATATCCCTCAATACATTAATGCTAAAAATGGATTAACTAATGTTAAATATTTACATGAAAGATTAGAGCCTATTTTAAAAACTACTTATGGTATACCAGTGTATCAAGAACAAATTATGAAGATTGCTCAAGATTTAGCTGGTTTTACATTAGGAGAAGCAGATATCTTAAGAAAAGCAATTGGTAAAAAAATAGAAAGTCTTTTAATGGAACAAAAAGAAAAGTTCATTAATGGAATTGTTAATAATAAAATAGACGAAGAAATCGGAAAAGAGATTTGGAACTGGATAGAACCATTTGCAAGATATTCTTTTAATAAAAGTCATGCTGCTTGTTATGCTATCATTGCTTATGAAAATGCTTATCTTAAAACACATTACCCAATTGAATATATGTCTGCCCTATTAACATCAGAAAAAGGTGATTTAGATAAGGTTGCAATTCTAATTGATGAATGTTCAAAAAAAGAAATAGAAGTATTGCCACCTGATATAAATGAAAGTTTTTCTAATTTTAGCGTAGTTCCTAATGAGAATAAAATTAGATTTGGATTATCAGCCATTAAAAACGTTGGATATGCTTTAGTAGAGAAAATCATAGATGAAAGAAAAGTAAATGGTGCGTATAAATCTATTTCTGATTTTCTAGAAAGAGCGGATCCAAAAGTGATTAATAAAAAAACAATGGAAAGCTTAATTAAGGCAGGTGTTTTTGATAATTTAGAAGAAAGAAATAAATTACTTTTTAATTTAGAAAAAATTCTAAACTGGTCTCGAGAAAATCAAAAACAAAAAGAAAGCGGACAAACTGGCCTTTTTGATATGTTTCAATCAACAGAAAGTCTTAAAATTAATTTAGACGATGCAAGTCCAGCTGGCAATAGTGAAAAACTTGAATGGGAAAAAGAACTTTTAGGGCTATATATTTCAGGTCATCCACTTCAAAGATATAAAAACTTTTTAGAACAAAGAACAATGAGAATAAAAAAGATTATTGATGATTTAACGCGCGATGAGAATGATACGACAAGAGCTCCTTATGAAAGAATTTTATCTCAAGGAGACATGGTTTCCATAGGAGGAATTATTACTGAAACTAAAAAAATACTAACAAAAAAAGGTGAACCTATGATGTTTATTAAAGTTCAGGACTTAACAGAAAAAATAGAAGTTATTATTTTCCCTTCTCTATACACAAAAGTACCTGAAATATTTCAAGAAAATAAAATACTTTTTGTAACAGGAAGAACTGATGTTAAAGACGGTTCCCCTAAAATAATCGCAAATGAAGCAGAAGAATTAATTAAGAACTAAAAATATGAATCAAGAAGAAAAAATTAGACATTCATTATCACATATTCTAGCAATAGCGATAAAAGAAAAATATCCTGAAGCTAAATTAGGAATTGGGCCAGCAATTCAAAATGGTTTTTATTATGATTTTGATAATTTAAATATATCAGAAGAAGATTTGAAAGAGATTGAAAAAAGAATGAAGCATTTAGTTAAACAAAATATTAATTTTGAAAAAAAAGAAATTTCTAAAAATGAAGCCAAGGAATTATTTAAAGAAGAACCATACAAATTAGAATTGATAAAAGAAATTCCTAATGAAACCGTTTCTATATATAAAACAGGAAATTTTATTGATTTATGCGCTGGGCCTCACGTAAATAGCACAAATGAAATTAATCCCAATTCTTTCAAATTACAAAAAATAGCTGGAGCTTATTTTAGAGGAGATGAAAAAAATTCAATGCTCACTAGAATTTATGGTTTAGCTTTTGAAAGTAAAGAAAAATTAGATGAACATTTAGAAATGCTAGCCGAAGCTGAAAAAAGAGATCATAAAAAAATTGGAAAAGATTTAGATTTATTTTCTTTTCATCCTGAAGCTCCTGGATGCGTTTATTGGCATCCAAAAGGCATGATTATTTGGAATTTACTTGAAAACTTTGGGCAAGAAATTAGAAAAAAGTATGGATATCAAAAAATAAAAACTCCACAAATAGCTAAAAATGATTTATGGATTACATCTGGTCACTGGGATCATTATAAGGATGATATGTTTATCATTAATACAGAGAATGAAATCTATTGCATAAAACCAATGGATTGCCCTTTTAATATACAAATATTTCAAACAAAACAAAGATCCTATAAAGATCTTCCAATTAGATATACAGAAATTGGTCATGTTATGAGAAACGAAAAGTCAGGTGAATTAAATGGACTATTTAGGGTAAGAGAAATAACTCAGGATGATTCTCATGTATTTCTAAGAGAGGATCAAATAGAAGAGGAAATCTCTAATTTAATTCAAATGATTCACGAATATTATGGAGCTTTAAATATTGAACCAAGTTTCTTTTTATCAACTAGACCAGATAATTTCATGGGAGAAATTAAAACTTGGGACAAGGCAGAGGAAGATCTAAAAAAGGTTCTTACAAAACACAATATTAATTACGGACTTAAAGAAAAGGACGGAGCTTTTTATGGTCCTAAAATAGATATAAACGTTAAAGATGCTTTAGGAAGATCATGGCAGGTAGCAACCATACAGTTAGACTTTCAACTTCCTGCAAAATTTAAATGCGAATACATTGATGAAAATGGAGAAAAGAAAACACCGGTTATGCTTCATGCCGCTATTTTTGGAAGTTTTGAAAGAATGACTGGTATTTTGATAGAGCACTATGCGGGTAATTTCCCTTTCTGGTTATCCCCTGTTCAGGTTTCAATCATTCCTGTAGGAGAAACTCATAAAGATTATGCATATAAAGTAAAAGAAGAATTAAAAGAGTTTAGAGTTGAAGTTAAGGATGAAGCTGAAACTGTTTCAAAAAAAATAAGAGAGTCTGCAACACAAAAAATCCCATATATTATAACTGTTGGTGATAAAGAAGTAGAAAATCACACTATAAGTGTAAGGAAAAGAGGAAATGAAGATTTGGGAGAAATGCAAATTCAAGAATTTATTAATTTAGAAAAATAATAAATAAACAATAAAAATATGAATAAAAAAACCATTATCGCGTTAGTATTCACTTTGTTCTTTTGTTTTATAAACCCCGTAAATGCCGCATCGGAAGTCAATATTCTACCCAACAACCCTTTCTATTTCTTCAAAGATTTAGGAAGACAGATACAAGATGTTCTTACATTTAACACTGAAGCTAAAGTTGAATTAAGACTTAAAATTGCAGAAGAAAAATTAATTGAAATACAAAAAATAGCAGAACAAAATCCAAATAATCCTAATTATGAAAAATATCTTGAAAAGTATGAAAACGCTGTAGAAAAAGTCCAAGAAAAAATTGATCAAGTGCAAACAAATAAAGAAGAGATGTTGGAAAAAATCACTTCTAAAATGATCGATCAAGAACAAAAACTTGAACAGTTAAAAAATACAATAAGATCTGATAAAGAAGAAGCTGTTAATAGGATTAGAAATAATGTAATGAATCAATATACAGAAACTTCTCTTAAAATAGCTGACGAAAATGCTATTCAAAATAAAATAAGAGAAAAGATTGAAAATATGGATGAAGAAAAAGCTACAGAGGTTATTAACAGAATAGAAGAAAAAGCTCCAGAAAATTTAAAAAGTATTTTAAACAAAATAGATGTTGTTCAAAGAATTAGAGAAAAAGGAATACAAAATTCAGGACAAGATTTAAAAGAAATAATTCAAAATGAACATTTAACTGATAAAGTTAATAAAGATGCGGCTAAATTGGGTCTAACTCCTGAAGAAATTTTAAAGCAAGTTGAGACTTTTTCTGAAGAAGATAAAAAAACATTACAACAATATGCACTCGATATTTTATCAGGCAATAAATCAGAAGAAGATATTGCAAAAGATTTTAATCAAATAAAACTAACTCCTGATGCGCTTAAAAAATTAGAATTATTAAAAACAACATCTCAGGAGAGAATACAAAATCAAAATAATATACCAAATAACACAGCTTCTGCAGTTAATGAAATGTCCAGATACTGTATAAGTCAAGGAAATAAAGTACTTATAGAGAGAGATGATACTGGAAAAGAAATTAAAATGTGTATTTCTCCGGATAATAAGAAGTGTATATTAGAAGATTATTATAATAAAAAGTGTACATTCTAAACTTAAATCCTCCGCAAGGAGGATTTTTAATTACTTTGAGAATTTTTTTATTTCTTTTTTAGCTTCTGGATAATTTTTTATCCATTTAATATTTTTGTCTCTTTTAAACCATGTCATCTGACGCTTTGCAAATTTAAATGTATTAATTTTTATTCTTTCTATTATTTCTCGTAAATCATTATATTCTTTCCATTCTCTATAACCTATTGTCTCTAATATAGGAGCTTTTTCCGAAAGACTTTTAACCTCTCTTTCAAGACCTTCTTTTACCATTTCATCTACTCTTTTTTCAATTCTTTTTTTAAGCTCTTCTTTTTGAACTTCAATCCCAAGTTCTAGTATATCAAATTCTGGTTCATTTTTAGTATCTTTAAAAAAGTTTCTAGTTTGAGCCACCTCAATAGCTCTTATAAGTCTTCTTTTATTTTTTTTATCAATTATTTCTGCGCCCTCTTTGTCCAATCCTTTGTAAATCTCAAATAGCTCTTCGTCTGATTTTTTTTCAAGCTCTTTTCTTAATTTTAAATCTGGTTTAATTTCTGGAAAATCAATATTGTTTACAATGGCTGAAATATATAATCCTGTTCCCCCCACTAAAAATGGCGTCTTTCCTTTTTTTAAAATATCATTAATAGCTTTTTGTGCGTCTCTTTTAAATAAAGCAACATTATATTCATCTTCGGGATTAATTATATCAATTAAGTGATGTTTAATACCTTTAAAATCTTTTGGCTTCGCAGTCCCAATATCCATTTTTTTATAAATTAATCTTGAGTCTGCTGATATAATTTCTGCATTAAAATCCTTAGCAAGCTCAATTGCCATATCTGTTTTTCCTGAAGCGGTTGGTCCCAAGAGAACAATTAATTTTACGAGTTCTCCCTCAAGCCCAAAGTTAAAAGCTTTCTTTATTTTGATTTTAACAAACTGCCCTACCAAATCTTTTTTATTAGATTTAAATTTAACTGTTTTATAATCCCATGATTTTCCTGTATAAAAATCATTATTTTTTTCTAATACCAAAACATCTAAAACCCTACCAACATATTTTTTATTCTTGGCACTTACATATTTTTCTAGTATTTGGTTTAATTTTTTATCTCTTACCTTCTTTTCTTTTTTAGGAACATCATCTTCCATTTTTAAAAGAGCATAAGTACCTGGTCTTGTAGAAAACTGATTAATATATGCCATATCAAACTTAAGCTCCTTAAAAGCTCTTTCTGTTTCTTTGAATTCTTTATCTGTTTCTCCAGAAAAACCAACAATAACATCTGTGGAAATAAATATATCTTCTCCTCTTTTTTCTTTAAAAGATTTTTTAATACGTAAAAAAAGCCCTTTATACTTTTCATAAGTATATGGTCTATTCATTCTTTTTAAAACGCCGTCAGACCCTGATTGTATAGGAAGATTTAGATATGGCCCATATTTTTCTGACTCAATCATTACATCAATCAATTTTTGAGAAAAATTTTTAGGGTGAGGGGATGTAAATCTAATCCAAAATTTACCTTGGATATTGTTTACCATTTTAAGAAGATCAGGAAAATCAACACCATCTGAATTATAATCATTGACGTTTTGTCCTAATAGCCATATTTCTTTTGCGCCTTTTAAAACAGCTTCTTTTACTTCTTTAATAATTTCTCGATAGTCTCTACATTTTAAAGGTCCTCTTGTATACGGAACAGCGCAATAAGTACAAAAGTTCTCACATCCATTTGATATTGGGATATTAGCAATAAAATTAAACCGTCTCTCTGGATAAATGTTTAAATAATCCTTTGGATAACATAAATCTTTTTCACTTAATATTTTATGCCAATTGTTCAAATCTTTAATATCTAAGATATGGTCAAATTTACCTTCTACTTTTTTCTTATCAAAATCAAGCACACAACCAGTTAAAATTGTTTTTACTTTATTTTTTTTGAATTTAGGAATTAGTCCAAATATCCTATCAACAGCGGATTGTCTAACCGAACACGCAACCACGACAATTAAATCAGCATCTTGCATTTTAGATGCTTTTTCATAATTTAAATCTCTAAGTATGGTAGCTATTCTTTCCGCATCCGCAATATTCATCTGACAACCAAAAATTATTAGAAAATATTTTTTCATATATTTAAAATAGTATATTAATTTAAAATCAAAAGCAAGTTAAAGTTATTTAACATTTTCGTACAATAACTTAACTTCTTCTAGAGACAAGGCACGATTAAAAATACGAACATCAGAAACCGAACCATTAAAAAATCTATCCGTATAGCTACTTTTAGCTATTTGTAAAGGATAGCCATTAATAATGGAACCATGAGCAGTTGTTACTGTAGAAACTTGCACACCATTTAAATAAAGAGTTTGCTTTGTTGTTGTAGCAACTCCAACGATGTGATTCCAATTAGATAAATCAAAACTATTAACAGAATAAGATGGGCCAGCCCCACAACATCCAATGCCATAACCAAAAGAAATATATGTCGCAGGTGAAGTTCCTGTACTCCAATAACCCAAATACCAATCATTAGCTACATTCCAATTTCCTTTTCCTATTAAATTTGTAACATGTATAGGAAATCCAAATTGAGTAGAAGTGTTAGTTATACACTTTGACCATAATGATACTGTAAACTCGTTGAATTCAAAGTTTTTATTTCCATAATCTACATAATCACTTCCATCAAACTTCATTCCAGTATTCATGTTTCCATCATTGCCTTCTGCAAAAGTAGCTCCATAATTAGTGCCATGATTAGCATTAGGACTCATATCAGAAATAGTGGTTCCATTGCTAGTTCCTATTGATAATGGATAGTATGCAACAAGGTTGTCAAAAGAAGGAACTTCTTTTACTTTTTCTGTAATAGAATTTATTTCAAATGATAAAGATGTATTAGATGGTTTGTTTGTATAAAGTACAAAGAAATTACCTGAAGATGATGTTTTGTAATATATGTCTTGATCTATATTAGGAATATCTATTTTAGATTTTAAGTTTGTGCAGCTTGTTTTAATATTACAAGGAGTATTTTCAATTGGAAAAGAGTCTAGTGAATATGTTTTAAGAAGTTTGTTTATACCTAATATAGAATTTATTGTTTTTGAGTCTTGTGCTTTACTAATATTACTATTTGTTGAAACAACAATTACTCCTGCTAGTATTCCTATTATTACTATAACAACAAGAAGTTCTATTAAAGTAAATGATTGTTGTTTGTTTCTATTTATCATAGGCTAGTTCATTTATTCTTTCATTGTATTCTTCATTAGATATGTTTCCATTACTTAGCATTGAGTTTAGTCCTGCGATGTAGTTTTGTTTGATTTGAGAGGATAGAAATGTTTTATTATAAAACCTAACCTGATCAACATAGCCGATGTAATTCAAATGATTAGCATCTATTCCGTTAGACATACCAATTTTTAAATTCATAAAGCCAGTATCCCCTCCATTTAATGCACTAATACTTTGCCCTTTTTTTCCGTCGGCATAAATAGTTACTATAACATTACCAATTACACTAGGATCTGGATAACTGGTAAATACTATATGATGCCATCTAGAATCATTTATAGTATCTGCGGTGCATGGGATTCTATAAGCAGTACCATCGTAAAGACAAAAACAAGCTTTATTTGCGGCTAAAACGATAGCTCCTGCTCTTTCATACGTACCAGCAGAATAGCTACTTTGCGTCAAAATTTGATAATGAAGTCCGCCATTAGAATTATTAATAGATGTCTTAGTCCAGAGTTCCCATGTTACACCATCTTTGATTTGATTAGATGAATAATAAAAAGGAATACTTATAGCATCATCCCCATCAAAGTAAAAACATCCATTAGAATAACATTCCTTGGAAGACGCGTCTTTAAAAGTTGCTGTTCCTACAGTTGCATTACTAGAACCCATTGAATCAGGAGTTATTGTTCCATTTAATATATCTAACTTATATTCACTCTTAATATCAACTATTAAATTATTACTAATGCTTTCGGAAAACGTTTTTGATTTAGCTATATTAGCTTTATCAATTGAAGAAGAAGTAGAGATCATTATTACTCCTGCTAGTATTCCTATTATTACTATAACAACAAGAAGTTCGATTAAAGTAAATGATTGTTGTTTGTTTCTATTTATCATAGGCTAGTTCATTTATTCTTTCATTGTATTCTTTATTAGATATGTTTCCATTACTTAGCATTGAGTTTAGTCCTGCGATGTAGTTTTGTTTGATTTGGGAAGAGGATAAAGTTCCGCTATATACGCGAACATCATCTATTAATCCATTAAAATATGCTGCATATGGAGAATAACCTATTTGCATATTATTAATTATAAAATCTGTTGCAATGTCTCCAGAACCGCTAAATATACCATTAATATATAAAGAAACTTTTGAGTTGTTAGTAGAAACCACAATATAGGACCATTGATTCAAATTAATAGGAGCAACACTGTCTATAAAATGTTCCCCTGTAGTTAGATTTTCATAATAAACTCTTACTTTATTATTAGACCTGTATCCTACATGTAAGTCTCCACTATAGCCACCAGCACCTTTACCCATAAATGCTGAAAAACTATAAGCATAATTACCATCGACGCCATTAACCGACGGTTTTGCCCATACAGAATAAGTAACATCATTTTTACCAATATAACCACTTAAATCTCCACAACTAACATAAGCACTACTTCCATTAAAACCTAAGCAATTACCAGAAATGCATTCGTTTTCACTTTTCCATGTTGGACTATTTATTAAACTTCCCGCATTATTTCCCCAAGCATCAGCTGTAGTTGTTCCAGTTCCTTCATCTAGTTTCCATCTAGATACCATGTTAGCTGCTAGATTGTTTTGTACACTTTCTTCAAATACTTTTGATTTAGCTATATTAGCTTTATCAATTGAAGAAGAAGTAGAGATCATTATTACTCCTGCTAGTATTCCTATTATTACTATTACTACTAGTAATTCTATTAGTGTAAATGACTTACTTTTCATAAAAGCCCATTTGTTGATCCTTGTTTTTTAATACAACTTATTGAGTTTCTTAAGCCCAAATCCATTGCTTTTTGAATATCATTAAACTTAATTAGTCCAGACACGAAAGCAGATCCGAACGCATCCCCCGCACCCGTTTTATCAATAGCCTTAACTGCTTTTGACGCTTTCTTATAAATATTATTATCATTAATTATAGTCACCCCTCTATCACCTTTTGTCATTACAGTTATACCTTTGTGTATATCTTTTAACCTTTCGATTATTTTTTCCTCTTCGTTATAATCAATTTTTGTTAAAATAGAAGCCTCTTCTTGATTTAAAATTAAGACGTCTACCTTATTTATAATTTTTTGTAATTTCTTTTGAGGAAGAGTTAGTTGACTATTGCCTGGATTAAAGGCAATTTTAATATTATTATCATGCGCAAAATCAACAATATCTTGAGTTAATTTAGCTATTTTTCCTGATAATGGAGCTATATAATACCACTTAGATTTTTTAAACTTAATATTGTTTAAGTATTCAGATGCTCCTCGATAATTCATGATCGTCCTATCTTCTCCTAAAATATTATATATAATAGAACAATTAGTTGAAGCTTTGTCGGTTTTTTGAATTAATTTAGTATCTATCTTAACTTTTTTTAACCTCTCAATGATCTGATTACCCATAACGTCATCTCCCACGCATCCTAAATATGCAACTTTAAAACCCTGCCTTTTAAAGGTAAAGGCGGAGTTGATTCCACCTCCACCAATACTAAATTGAGTTCGCTTCAAATTAATTTTTGATCCTAAATTAAAAGCTATTGCCCTACCTGATATGAAATCATTTGAAGAAATAATTTTCATCTTTTCAGGAGAAACATATATGTCCCAAGTAGCAGATCCAAATGTAATAATATCGTATCGATTTACCATAAGAATTTTTTCTTTTGCTTAATCTTGTCTAATTTTGTAATAGTCTTAATAACAGAATCTGGATTAAGCGATATTGCAGATATACCTTTTTTCATAATAAACTCAGCAAATTCAGGATAATCTGATGGAGCTTGCCCACAAATTCCACAGTATTTTTTTCTTTTTTTACAAATAGAAATAGCCTGCTCAATCAATTTCATAACTGCCTCATTCTTTTCATTTCCAATATAAGCAAGTCCGCCATTATCTCTATCTAAACCTAATGCTAATTGGGTTAAGTCGTTTGAACCAATACTAAAGCCATCAAATATATCTAAAAACTCATTTGCTAATACCACATTTGCTGGAATCTCACACATAACATAAACAGGCATTTTTTTATCGTCTAGTCCAAATTTCTTAATTAATTCTCTAACTTGTTTTCCTTCCTCTAAAGTTCTACAAAACGGAACCATTACGCATATATTTTTGAGTCCAAATTCTTCTCTAGCTTTTTTAATTGCCTCGCATTCAAGCTTAAATGCTTTTTGAAATTCTGAGTCAATATATCTAGATGCACCTCTGAATCCCATCATTGGATTTTCTTCTTCCCCTTCAAAAAGTCTACCACCAATTAAGTTCTTGTATTCATTTGTCTTAAAATCAGAAAATCTTACAATTACTTTTTTAGGATAAAAAGCAGCTCCTATTTGTGCAACTCCTTCAGCTAATTTGTCAACATAAAATTTCTTTTTATCAGTGTAACCAGCGGTTACCTCCTCTATTTTATTTTTTTCTTCTTTTGTTAGCTTACTTTTTATTTTTTCAAAATAACATAAAGTTAGAGGATGAATCATTATTTTGTTTGCAATAATAAATTCCTCTCTTGCGAGCCCAACACCATCAACTGGTAAATATGAATATTGAAACGCAACATCTGGAGCTCCAATATTTAAACAAATATCAGTTTTTAAATCAGGGATTTCTTTTAAATTATATTTTTTTGATGTATACGGTATTTGGCCTTTAAATATTCTTCCGATGCCTTGCGTACAATCAACAGTGACAATATCGCCTGTTTTAAACATTTTAGTAGCATCTTTGGACCCAACAATACAAGGAATACCAAGTTCTCTTGAAATAATTGCAGAATGACATGTTTTTCCACCTTCGTCAGTAATAACAGCACCTGCAATTGTCATAATACTATTCCAATCTGGATCAGTCATTTTAGTTACTAAAACCTCACCCTCCTTAAAATTCTTCATTTCTTTTGGATCTAAAATAACCCTTATCTTTCCAACACCTATTTTATTACCAACTGCTAAACCATAAAGCATAGGTTCTTTGTTTGAATCAATAACATATTCTGTATAAAAATGTCCTTCTTCGTTTGAATGAACTGTTTCTGGTCTTGATTGAACAATAAATAACTTGCCTGTTTTTCCATCTTTTGCCCATTCGATATCTTGTGCAAGATCATAATGTTTTTCGATTACACAACCCCATTTTGCAAGTGTTAAAACTTCTTCATCAGTTAGAGATAAAATGTTTTGATCCTTTTTTAAGACCACAACCTCCTTTAACCCGCCACTTTTAGAATATACATATTTCTTATTTTTTCTTCCTAAATTTTTGGAAATAATAGATTTATATCCATCCGCTAATCCATTTTTAAAAACAATGAATTTATCAGGAGTAATTCTTCCTTTAACAATCATTTCACCAACTCCCCAAACAGAATTAATAACAACAGCCTTATCAAAACCAGTTTCAGTATCAATAGTGAACATAACTCCTGATGATGCTAAATCAGATCTTACCATTTTTTGAATACAAGCGGATAAATATACTTCGAGCTGTTTAAATCCTTTCTCTCTTCTGTATGAAATTGCTCTATCCGTAAACAATGAGGCATAGCAATTTCTAACAGCTTTTACTACTTCTTTTTCGCCTGAAATATTTAAAAATGATTCATGCTGACCTGCAAATGATGCATTAGGAAGATCCTCAGCTGTTGCCGAAGACCTAACTGCAACATCAGTATTTTTACCATATTCCTTTTCTAATTTTCTATAGGCTTCAATAATATCTTTTTCTAAGTCTTCAGGGAACTTTCCTTGTGAAATCCATTTTCTTGCAAACTTTCCAGCTTTTTGTACATTCTCTAATTTTTTTAAGTCTAAGTTTTTAAATAACTTTTCTAACTTTACATCTATTTTATTAAAATTAATAAAATACTGATATGCTTCTGCTGTTGTTGCAAATCCATTCGGAATATTAATACCTTTAGCTCCTAAAATGGAATACATTTCACCAAGTGAAGCATTCTTGCCTCCAACTCTAGCAACATCAACTTTCCTTAATTCCGAAAACCATAAGATTGTTTCTTTTTTCATATGTATAAATTATTTAAACGGGTTATTAATGTATAAAACGTATAAACCTATGGCTAAAAATATTATAATGAATATAACATTAAGCCAGGAGGTTGATAAAAAACCTTTACTCTTTTTCATAAGTTAAATATTTAATGATTTTAGCTGCTCTTTTAACTTCCTTTATATTCGCTATTTTATCCTTTTCTATAATATTGATAGCTTTATCAAACATATCTCCTCCAATAAACGATACTATTATTGGTTTACTGTATTTCTTCTGTAATTTTACAATTATTTTAGCAGTTTTTTCAGGTTCTGTCATTATTTGAAGTCCTTGAATTACAAGTAAGCAATAAATATTTTTTTGTTTTAACAAGGCCTCAATTGCAATTTCGTATCTTGAAGACAACGCATCTCCCAATATATCAAGTGGATTGTTTTTTGTTTTTAATTTTAATACATCTAAATTATTTAATGTATCTTTGGTTAATTTAGATATTTTTACATTTTCATTTGCAAGAGCATCCACTGCAAGAACCCCCAAACCACCTCCATTAGTAACAATACCTACACCATTTTTGCATCTATCGTTAAAACTTAGTGCTTTTGCTGTATCAAGTAATTCCTCAAGAGAATCAACTTCTATAACACCAGTTTGTTTAAAAACCGAGCTATAGATTCTGTTGTTTCCAGCTAAAGATCCTGTATGAGTTAATGCTGCACTTTTCCCTAATTCTGTTTTTCCTGATTTTAAAACAATGATAGGTTTAATTTTAGCAACTCTAGAAGCAACCTCTAAAAACTTTCTTCCATTTTTAATTCCCTCTAAATACATTATAATGACTTTTGTATCCTTATCGTTTTCTAAATAATTAATATAATCTGATAAATTAAGACCTTCTTCATTCCCAAAAGAAACTATTTTAGAAAATCCATAATTTTCTTTTCTAGAAATATCAATAATAGCATCTAATATAGCCCCTGATTGAGATAAAAGTGCAATATTTCCTTTTTTAGGAATAAAAGGAGCAAAAGAAGCATTTAAATCTTTTTGCACATTCATAATGCCAAGACAGTTTGGTCCTACAAGAGAAATATTAGCTTCAGTCACTATCTGCTTTAGTTCCTCTGCCTCTTTCATATTTCCAACCTCAGAAAATCCCGCTGAAATCACTATTATTCCTTTTACTTTTTTAGTAGCACATTGTCTTGCAACCGAATTCACTATTCTAGCTGGAACTGCAATAATGGCTAAATCAACTTTTTCTTTTATATCTAAAATAGAGGTATATGTTTTTTTATTTAATATCTTGTCATCGTTCGGATTAACAAAGTATATTCTACTTTTGCTTTTTATCAAATTCGAAGCAATGCCTCTACCTACTGTTTTGGCCTCGTCTGAAGCTCCAATAAGTGCAATTGATTTTGGATTGAAAATATGTTTAAGCATTTTGTTTTACAATTATTCTAAAATCAGCTATATTAATTTCTTTTTCGTTTATAAAGATTGGATTAAAATCTATTGAAAATATGTTTTCTTCTTTTAGTATAAGGTTAGATAAATCTATTAAAAGATTAACTAGTTTGTCTATATCAACCTTTTTACTTCCTCTAAAATCTAATAATATTTTGTATCCTTTTAATTCTTTAAGCATGTCTAACGAATCTTTTTTACTTATAGGACATGCTCTAAAACTAACATCATTTAAAACTTCTATAAAAATTCCTCCAAAACCGACCATTATAACAGGACCAAAAGTATTGTCATGATTTAGACCAATAACAAGTTCTCTTCCTTTAAATTGTTTTTGAACAATAATACCCTCCTTTTCTTTAAATTTCTTATTTAAAAAAGAGAATTGATCCTTAAGCTCTTTTTCATTTTGGATATTAGTAGCAACAGCATTCTCTTCTGTTTTGTGAATTACTTTATCAGAATATACCTTTAAAACAACTGGAAAACCGATCTTTTTTGCAAAATCTAAAGCTTCTTTCTCTTTTAAAAACAATTTTGTATTTTTAATATCGATATTATATTTTTTAAGTAAAATCCTTGTTTCTTTAAAACTTAATAAATTCATTTTATTATTTTTAAAAATTCTTTTTTATTAATAGATGCTCCTCCGACCAAAACTCCATCGGTTAAATTAATTATCTCCTCAGCATTTTGACTATTAACACTGCCACCATACAAAACCTTACTTTGAGGAACTATTCTTTTTATTAATTTATAACTAATTAAAATATCTTCTAAATTACAAGTCTTTCCTGTTCCTATTGCCCATACTGGCTCATAAGCAATAATTATATTACGATCTTTTATACCTTTAAGTCCTTCTTTTATTTGCATTTTCAAAACTTTTTCTCTATCTTCCCCTAGCTTTTCACCAATACATAAAATAGGCTTTAATTTTTCCTCTATACAGATTTTAATTTTTAAATTTATATTTTCATCAGTTTCATTTAATAAACTTCTTCTTTCTGAATGTCCTATTATAACATATTTACAACCTGCGTCCTTAAGCATTTTAGGAGATATTTCTCCGGTATATGCTCCTTCGTTTTTATAAAAACAATTTTGAGCTCCTAAAATATAATTAATTCCTTTTTTAAAATAAACAAAAGGTGGACATAGAATAACTAAATGCTTCGTCTTTATATCATAAACACTGAAGAGTTCTTCAACCTTCTTTTTTGATAAAGGATTCATTTTAAAATTTCCTATAATAATCTTTTTCATATACGAATATTAATTATACCTAAAGTTGCCAATACCAATATTGAAGCCGCTATACTATTTCCAGCAAAAATTAATAATACGGATCTCTTTAATGGTACATTAAAAAGAAATGCGCACAAAGAAGCTGTCCATGTTCCAGCAAATGGGAAAGGAAATAAAGCAATCAAAAAAAGTGCCAAACTTTTATAAATTTCAAAATCTTTACGATGTTTTCTTCTTGTTCTTTCAAAAAGCCAATTTATAATTTTTTTAAAAAAATCCGAATGTTTAGCTAAAAAATTTGTTATAGCTTCTAAAAAAAATAAAACAAAAAAAGGAATCAATGAATTTCCAAAAAGAGAAACTAAGAAAACCTCCCATGCAGGAAGTTTAAAAACTCCTATACCTAGTGGAATAGATCCTGACATTTCACAAACCGGAGTCATTGAAAGTAAAAAAACTTGAAGTAAATCATTCATATCAAGAGTATTATATCATGCAATAAAAAAAAGGTCTACTGAAGAGTAGACGAACGTTTACACGCTTTTTTCTTTTGAGCTGTTCTAATTATTTCAAAAACTTTTTTTTGAAAAACGGACATTTTCATCCATTCTATTTGATCATCCATTATCATATGACCAAAAATTTTTTGCGTTTCAAAACTTTCTTTCTTTAAGATGCTTTGAATACCGCAAGGATTATACAATAATGATGGTTGATCAATTAGCATTAAAGCCAGGTCTTCTGATAATACAACATTCATATCTTGAAGCTCATGTAACATATCCTCAAAGGGATCAGGCATAAATCCTCCAAATGAAATACTAATATAGTTTAACAACTAATTTTAAAATTAGCAAATACAGTAGTTTGCCCATAATTTTTATATATGTTATTATTTTAATAATAAATAATATGTCAAAAAACAAATCCTTTACTTTAATAGAACTTCTTGTTGTTATAGTAATAATAGGAATACTAGCAGGAGTAATAATGATCTCTACTTCTTCTTCAATTGATAAAGCTAACTTTGCTAAAGCTCAAACATTCTCAAACACTGTTCAAGAAGAACTATTATTAAATCTAGTATCTGAATGGACATTTGATAATCCTTCAAATATAGGAGAAGATACTTGGGGAAATAATAATGGGACACTAGTTGGAACACCTCAATCAATAGATGAAAGTAGTTGCATTTTTGGAGGATGTGTATATTTTTCAGGAGCTGTAGGGAATTATATTCAAATTTCCAGCTCTCAATCATTAAAAAATATAGATGAAATTACTTTAAGTTTTTGGTTTAAAAATTATACGACAGGAACATCGCAGGGTCCAGTAAGTAAAATGTATGGTACAAAGCCTTATTGGTCAATTTGGTTTAGTAATGGACGTTATCATGTTTGGGAAATAGCGGACGTGACTTCTGCTTATTATAGGCCAGATAGTAGTCATAAATTTGATCATGAAAAATGGTATTATGTAGTTGTTACACAAAAGGGTGCAAACTACACAACTTATTCTAATTCTATTATAGGTTTACAAAATAATGATATCGCAAATTTTTCCGAATCAAAAAGTGATAGTAATTTGTTAATAGGATCGTTAACAACTACATCTTGTCCTTTTAAGGGCTATATTGATGATGTCAGAATATACAACGCCGCTTTATCTACCTCCCAAATCAAACAAAACTACATCGCAGGACTAAACTCAATGCTAAGTAATGGAAACATATCTAATGAAGAATACAATGAAAGAATAAACGAACTAGCCTATCAATAAAAAAAGATAAATTTATTTTATCCTCTTTTTTTTATTATATAAATTATTTTGTTAAAATTCTTGATCCATCTTCGGTTGCCGCTATCATATCCTCAAATTTTGTAGAAAACCGCATATGTGTGGTGACATTACCAACAATTATTGACTTTCATATGAAATCATGTTTTACTACACCTTAGGAGGTTAAAAATGCAACTAATTTACGGCTTAGTTAGCTTGATAAGTCTAATGCTAGCCTTTATTGGGGCGTGTTTGTATGCATACTTAGTAGATTACTTAGAGAAGAAGGGTGGTAGATTTGGACCTAATAAGGAAACAGTTGTCGCAATATCAATTGCGCTTCTATTAGCCATATTAGTAAATATTTTCATAATTTACTTAGCATATTTTTTAGAAATTGGATAATTACTTATCCTCTTTTTTTTATATAAATTATTTTGTTAAAATTCTTGATCCATCCTCAGTTACCGCTATCATATCCTCAAAATGAGCAGATATAGAATTGTCTTTAGTTGCATAAGTAAAACCGTTTTTTAACAACTTAATTTGATCACTCCCCATTGAAAGCATCGGTTCTATACAAAACACCATACCTGGAATAATTTTTAAGCCTTTATGCCTTTCTCCATAATTAAGTATATCAGGATATTCATGTAAATCTTTTCCTATTCCGTGCCCACATAGATCTTTTATAACAGAGAAACCCTGTTTCTCCGCATATCTCTGCATTGACTCACCTAAATCACCCAAGGTAATTCCTGGCTTGATTTTTTTAATCCCAATTTTAAGCATTTTGCGAGTAACATTTAAAAGCCTTTTTTTCTCTGAATCAACTTCACCCACAATAAATGTTCTTGCCATGTCTGTATGAAAACCATTTAAGATATTGGGGTATTTCTTTTTGTCAAAATTATTACCTAAAAATTTTTCTAATTTAAAAAATATACCAAAGTCTAATGTAAAAATATCCCCTTCTTTAAATTCTCTATCTCCTGGAAGTCCATGTACTATCTCTTCATTAAATGATGCGCATACAGAAAAAGGGAATGCATTCACCCCTTTAAAGCTAGGTCTTCCACCTATGTTAGCAATTATTTTTTCTGATCTTCTTTCGATTTCTATTGTCTTTACTCCTGGCCTAATCATTAAACTAAGCTCATCAAGAACTTGTTTTAAAACATGACCACCCATTGCCATTACATCAATTTCTTCTTTTGTTTTTGTGATAATCATAATTCTAGTTTTTGTAGAATTTCATCGTATACATCTTCAATGGATTGTTCTCCGTTAATTACAATTAATTTTCCATTATCTTTGAAAAAACTTATAACTGGTTCAACTTCTTCCTTATACCATATCAACCTCTTTCTAATACCTTCTTCAGTGTCATCTGATCTGCCCTCTATTTCTGCTCTTTTAAGTAACCTATTAATAGCCTCATCATCAGATATATCGATTACTATTACTTTATAATTAGATGACCATTCGTACCAACTCATTGCCTCCTCCATCATCTTTGCTTCGAGTATTTTTCTTGGAGCTCCATCGATTATAATACCATTAATAGTTCCTTTGTTTTTAATTTTTTCAAATTCATCAATGCAGAGCTTAAAAACTATCGATGATGGAGCTAGTCCGCCATTATCAATAGTGCTTGCAATCTTATTACCAGTAAAATCATTTATGTTTTTTCTTTTTCTTAAGAGGTCTCCACTACCAACATAATCTAGACCTAACTTTTCTTGTAAAAGCTTAACTTGTGTACCCTTTCCAGCCCCAGACTTTCCAATTATTGATATAACTAAAGGATTTTCTTGATTGTTCATAAAAAATAAAAGCTTGTTAATTTATAACACCATTAACAAGTTCATTAACTAATAATTATAAGGTTTTAATCATTATACTCATGCATTTCAAGCTGAGCATCAATTTGTTTTAATGTATCTAATACAACGCTTACGATAATAAGAAGAGCTGTCCCCCCTATCATAAATGAAAATTGTTGAATTCCTGTTACTCCTTGAACGATTAAAGGTGTTATAGCTACTGCTCCTAAAAATGTTGCTCCAATTACAAGGAGTTTATTTAATACTGATTGTAAATAATCCTCTGTTGGCTTTCCTGGCCTTATTCCTGGTATAAATCCACCCATTTTTTGAAGATTTGAAGAAATATTTTTAGGATCAAAAGTAACCGCTGTATAAACAAATGTAAAAAGAAAAACTAATATAAAATACAATCCACCATAAATCCAATTATTTGAGAATAAATTAATTAAGAAATCTATATGTAAAAATGTTCCTATCATATTTGGAAGCATCAAAAGTGACATTGCAAAAATAATAGGAATAACACCTGAAGGATTTAATGACATAGGTAAATATGTAGAAACACCTCCATACATTTTATTACCTCTTATTCTTTTTGCATAAGAAATTGGAATATTTCTTCTTCCTTCGTTTACAAGAACAACTGCAGCAATAATTAATATTGATATAAATAGAAAAGCTAAATATGAAATCAATTGACTTGGATCATATGTAATTACTAATTGTTTTATATTAGCAGGAATTTCTGCTACTATTCCTGCAAAAATCAAAAGAGAAACTCCATTTCCAATACCTCTTTCTGAAATAAGTTCACCTATCCACATCAATATAACGGTACCACTAGTAATAGCTATTATAGATGTTAAAAGCTCGAAAGTACCCATCCCTTGAATAAGTCCTTGTGCTTTTAAAAACATAAGCATTCCATAACTTTGAATAGCTGCGAATGCTGGTGTTGCTAATCTTGCATATTGATTAAATTTTTGTCTTCCTTGTTCTCCCTCTTCTTTGTATAATTTTTCAAGTTGAGGAAAAACCATGGTTAAAAGCTGAAAAATAATAGTTGCTGTAATGTATGGCCCCAATCCAAGCATAATAATAGAAACATTATCTAATGCTCCCCCTGTAAATAAACTTAGCATTCCAAAAAATTCATTCATTGCAAAAAATTCTTGTATTTTTGCAAGATCAATTCCTGGAATTGGAATATTTGCCATTAATCTAAATATCGCAAACATTCCCAAAACAAAAAGAATCTTATTTCTTAATTCTTTTGTTTTGATTATTTTAGCTATTTTATTTAACATATTATTTAATTTGTCCTTTTTGTTCTTCAATAATCTCTTTTGCTTTTTTAGAAACTATACAACCTTCAATAATCAAAGATTTAGTTAATTTTCCTTTTGCTAAAATTTTTATTTTAGGATTTTTTTCTTCAGTTTTCTTTATTAGTTTCTTTCCAACCAAAGTTTTAGCAGACACAACTTCTCCTGATTCAAAAAGCTTTTCCAAATCTGATAAATTAAAATTTATAGCTTTATCTTCTTGAACGTTAAATCTATACCCTCTTAGTTTGTGATATTTTTTTAACCACTCTCTTACAATTGGTTGAAATCTTGTACCTGCTCTAGAATGTTGCCCTTTATTTCCCTTGCCAGAATATGTACCCTTTTTTCCTCCTCTTCCTACTCTTTTGGCTTTTTTAAAGCTTGTTTTTGGTTTTAATTCGTGTATTTGCATAGTCTATTCTTTTAAATCTGGCTTGCTAAAAGCTCAAAAGCTTTAATAGTTGCCTTTGCGTTGTTTAACTTATTTGATGTTCTACTCAATATTTTTGAAGAAATATTTTGAATACCAGCTAATTGACAAAGTGTTCTTACAGTTCCACCTGCAACAAGACCCTTTCCTTTCTTTTGTGGCTTTATAAGAATAACAGATGGTCCAAACTTAGCTTCTACCTCGTGGTCAATTGTTCCTTCTTTATTAATAGGAACTAAAATCAAATTTTTCTTAGCTGTTCTAGTAGCCTTTTCAATAGCTTGACTAACATCTAATCCTTTTGAAACTCCAAGACCAATCTTACCTTTCCTATCACCTACCACTATTATAGCTCTAAAACGAAGTTGTTTTCCTCCTGCAGTAACTCTTGTAACTCTAGTTAAATCTAATAATTTTGATTCAAATTCGTCTTGTGGTTTATTAAATTGTTTTTTTTGATCTTTTATCATAATTTATTAGAATTTTAACCCTCCTTTTCTTGCGGCTTCTGCGAGCGCTTTTACTCTTCCATGGTATTTGTATCCTCCTCTATCGAACACAATTAAATCAACTTTTTTAGCTTGTGCTTCTTTTGCTACAGTTTCTCCGACTTTTTCTGCTTTTTCAGTTTTTGTACCTTTTAAATCTTTATCCCATACTGTAAACAAAGTCTTACCTTCTACATCATTAATCAAACTAGCATAAATATGAGTATTTGATCTTGATACAAATAATCTAGGTCTTTCGCTTGTTCCTGAAATTCTACTTCTTATTTTTTTATGTCTTTTATCTTTTTTAGCTATATCCATATTTTTAAACTTTAACCAGCGGCTTTTTTACCTAACTTCTTTCTTACAACTTCTCCTTCATATCTAATACCTTTTCCCTTATAAGGTTCAGGTTTTCTAATTTTTCTGATAGAAGCAGCTGTTTGACCTACTAATTCTTTGTCTATTCCAGATACTGTAATATTTGTCTTTTCTGCTGTAAATGTAATTCCTTCTGGAGCAGGTATTGTTACAGAGTGACTAAAACCGATATCTAAAACTAAATCTTTCCCTTGTACATTCGCCTTGTAACCAACTCCTACAAGTTCTAATTTTTTTGAAAATCCTAGATTAACTCCATCAACCATATTTTGAACAAGCGCTCTTTGAAGTCCCCAAAGTGCTTTTGTTTTATTTTCTTCATCTTTTGGAGTAAATATTATTTCATCGTTTTCAATTTTTGTATCAATGAAATCAACTAAAGGTTTTTTTAACTCACCTTTTGGTCCTTTTACAAAAATCATTCCAGAATCAATTTTTACCTCTACCCCTTTTTCAATTTTAACTGGTTTTTTTCCTATTCTTGACATATTATTACCAAACTTCACAAATTATCTCACCTCCAACATTATTCTTTCTAGCCTCTTTATTTGTCACAACACCTTTTGATGTTGATATAATAGATAAACCATATCCTGACTTTACTGGCTTTATTTCTGAAGATGTCTTATAAATTCTTTGACCTTGCTTTGAAATCTTTTTAATTTTTGTAATCATTGGAGTACCGTTTTCCTTATACTTTAAATCAATAATAATCTTTTTATTTGGTACTCTGCCCTTTTTCTCTACATTCAAAACATAACCTTCTTTTTGAAGAAGTTCTGCTATTCTAAATTTGAATTCAGAATAAGGAACACTGATCTGTTTTTTTGAAACAATCTGTGCATTATTTATTGTTGTTAACATGTCTGCTACTCTGTCCATAATATTTAAAAATTACCAACTACTCTTTTTAACGCCTGGAATCTCACCTTTATTAGCCATTTCCCTAAAACAAATTCTGCATAATCCAAATTTTCTAATAAGGCCTCTATTCTTTCCACACCTAAAACATCTTCTAGTGACTCTTGTAGAAAATTTAGGAGTTTTTTCTGATTTTGCTATTGATGATTTCTTTGCCATAAACTATATTTAACTTTTTCTTAAAGGAAAGTCAAGTAGTGTAAATAATGCTTCTGCTTCCTCTTTTGTTTTTGCTGATGTAACAATCGTAACTTCCATTCCAAAAAGATAATTCGCCTTTTCTGGAGAAATTTCTGGAAAAGCAATGTGTTCTTTAATTCCTAAATTTAAATTTCCATTAGTATCGACTGAACTTAATTTTATTCCTTTAAAATCTCTTGTTCTTGGAAGTACAATATGAACTAACTTATCCAAAAAGTTATACATTTTTTTTCCTCTTAATGTAACCTTTGCACCAATTATATTTCCCTCTCTTGTTTTGAAAGAAGCTATTGATTTTTTTGCTTGAGTTAAAACTGGTTTTTGTCCAGAAAGTTGACTTAATTGTTCAAGCATATATGCCTCAAACTTCTTTTTTTCATCGTTTGTTTTTTGAGAAACAATTTTACCAAAACCAGTGTTTATTACAACTTTCTCTATTTTTGGTATAACCATTACATTCTCATAAGAAAACTTTGAAGCCAATTCATTCCTTACCTCTTTTTGATATTTTTCTTTGATAATCATATTTCTTTGTTACACTTTTTACAAACTCTCTTTTTTACATTATCTTTAGAAAATGTATAAGACACTCTTGTCTTTTTTGAACATTTTGGACAAATCAATCCAACGTTTGAAATATCTATTGGTCTTTCTTTCTCAATAATTTGGCCTTTCTGTCCTTGTGCTCTAGGACGCATATGCTTTTTTATTATTGCAACTTTTTCCACAACAACTTTACCTTCTTTTGGAAGTACTTTTAAAACTTGTCCTTTCTTATCTTTATAATTTCCTGCAATAATAATAACTTGATCTCCTTTTTTAATATTCATATTTTTATACTAATTCTTTAGTCAATGTTGATATCTTATCAAATCCTTGTTCTCTCACTTCTCTTGCAACTGGTCCTAAAATTCTAGTTCCTTTTGGTTCTTTTGTTTTTGCATCTAAAATAACAACCGCATTATCATCAAATCTTATATATGAACCATCTTTTCTTCTTTTTGGTTGCTTTTGTCTTATAATAACCGCTCTTACAACCTGATGCTTTTTAATAACCTTTCTTGGTTCAGCAGTCTTTACAGTACAAACTATAATATCCCCAATCTGAGCATATCTTTTTCTTGTTCCCCCAATAGGCCTAATACATAAAACAGTTTTTGCACCTGAATTATCTGCTACTTTTAATATTGTTTCTGGTTGTATCATATTCTTATATCTTTAAAACGACTTCCCATTTTTTGTCCTTAGATATAGGAGTGCATTCTCTTATAACCACTGTATCTCCTACTTTTAAATCAATCTTTTCATTATGGGCCTTATACTTTTTATGGCTTTTAAATCTTTTCTTGTATTTTGGATGTTCTTTTATTGTCTCAACATTAACTACAACAGTTTTCTGCATTTTGTCTGAAACAATTTTTCCTGTTAATTCTCTTTTTGGCATATTATTTGGTATTTAATATAGTTAATATTTTTGCAATATCTTTTTTAATCTCTTTAATCTCTTTTATATTTTTTACTTTTTCGGTAGCCAAAACAACTCTTAACTCTTGTGCCTTTTTTCTATTATCTGCCAAACTCTTTTGTAGTTCTTCTTTATTTAATTTTCTTAATTCCTGAATCTTCATATTTCTTTTTTAACAAATTTAACTTTTACAGGAAGCTTATCTCCACATTTTCTAAATGCCTCTCTTGCTTCAGTTTCAGGAATTCCTTCTAATTCAAATAAAATTCTACCTGGTTTAACCACTACAACGTAATGATCTGGATTACCTTTACCTCCACCCATTGGAACTTCAGCTCCTTTTCTTGTAATAACTTTATCTGGAAACACCCTAATCCACATCTTACCAGTCTTTCTAATATATCTTATAAGGATTCTTCTACAAGCTTCTAATTGATTTGAAGTTAGCCAAGCAGGACCCTGAGCTTTAAGTCCATATGTACCAAAGGAAATATCAACTCCTTTGTCGCTAAACATACGAAGTCTACTTCTTCCTTTCATCTGTTTTCTATATTTTGTCCTTTTTGGTATAAACATATTCTTTATTATTTGTCAAATTTTTCTCCTTTATATAACCAAACCTTGATTCCAATTACTCCATAAGTACAAACGGCTATATGTGAAACATAATCAATGTCTGCTCTAATTGTATTTCTTGGAAGTCTGCCTGCTTCAGCTCGTTCTTTTCTTGCAATTTGAACACCATCCAACCTTCCAGAAACTTCCACCTTAGCTCCTTCGACTTCTTTATTTGCCATTGCCTTTTCAACAGCTTGTTTAATAGTTTTTCTAAAAGGTGTTCTTCTTTCTATTTTTTGAGAAATCCACTCAGCAACTATTTTTGCTGATACCCAAGGATTCTTAACTTCTTTAATCTCTAATTTTAATTTCTTTTCTAAATCTAAACTTTCTTTTTGGCTTAAATGCATTTCTTTTGTAATGCTTTTCAAAAGCTCTTTGTTTAATCTTTCAACGCCTTCACCTCCTCTACCAATAATTAATCCAGGCCTAGATGTATAAATAACTATACCTGTCTTATTTGGAAGTCTATTGATTTCAATTCTTTCGACAGATAAATCTTTTAATTTTCTATCCAAAAATGCTCTGATTACAAAATCTTCTTTTAGAAGCCTTTTAAAATTCTTTCCATAAAAACCTCTAGATAACCAATCATTTGTCTCTTTTACTCTAAATATTTTTGGATGCACTTTATGACTCATTTTTCTTTGTCTTTACCTTTTTATCTTCATTTTTGACTTTTTTCTCTTCTTTAATTATTTTATCCAATTCAATTTCAATATGTGAAGTCCTTTTGTTAATTCTATTAGCAGTACCCCTTGCTCTTGGCATAATTCTCTTATATGTAGCACCTTCATTTACAAGCACTTTTGAAATAAATAAATCACCCGCTTTCACTTTATCAATGTTTTCTGCATTTGCTACAGCTGAATTTAATAATTTAAGCATAGGCTCAGCAGTTTTCTTAAGTGTAAATTTCAAAATTGTTTGAGCATCTTCAACCTTTTTTCCTCTAATTAAATCTACAACTAATCTTCCTTTTCTTGCTGATACTCTAAAATTGTTTAGCTTAGCTTTATACATAATTCTTATTTCTTATCAATTTCCTTTTGTAATTTACCACCGTGTTTGATGAATTTTGTTGTAGAAGAAAATTCTCCTAATTTATGTCCTACCATATCTTCTTCAATTCTAACTGAAATATGCTCCTTTCCATTATGAACACCAAAAGTATGACCAATCATTTCAGGAATAATAGTACAAGATCTTGACCATGTTTTAATAACAGTGCCGTCACCTGCTCTAACCTTTGACATTTTTTTCAATAATTTTTCATCAATATATGGACCTTTTTTAAGACTTCTTGTCATATTTTTATTTTTTTACTCTCCTTTTTACAATTAATTTATTTGACCATTTATTACGTGATCTTGTTTTTACTCCTAAAGCATGTTTTCCCCAAGGAGTTTTTGGATATTTTAAACCAATAGGAGCTCTTCCTTCACCTCCTCCATGTGGATGATCTACTGGATTCATTGCACTACCTCTAACAGTTGGCCTCACTCCTTTTCTTCTCATTCTTCCTGCCTTTCCCCAATTAGTAAATTTAAGATCGTGATTTGAAACTATTCCTATGGAAGCATAACATTCTTCTCTTACTTTTCTAATTTCAGAAGAAGGCATTTTTAATAAAGCAAATCCTTCGTCATGAGCCATAACAACCGCATTTGAACCTGCTGATCTTACTAATACTCCTTTTTTACCTGGTTCTAATTCTATATTATAGACTTCAGTTCCGTCTGGAATATTTTTAAGTTGCATTCTATTTCCAAGCTTTACCTCAACTTTTTCACCCACTTCAACTATATCTCCTTCCTTTAATCCTTTTGGTGCTAAAATATATCTCTTTTCTCCATCTTCATATTTTACAAGTGCGATAAATGCAGTTCTATTTGGATCATATTCAATTGATAATACTTCTGCTTTAATGTTTTGTTTGTTTTGACCAAAATCAATCATTCTGTACATTTTTTTTGTCCCTCCTCCAATATGTCTTACTGTCATTCTTCCATTTGATCCTCTTCCACCAGTTTTTTTGATTCTCAAAAGCAAAGCCTTTTCAGGTCTCTTTTTCTTTGTTAAAATTTTTGTATTTTTCTCTGTTTTCATATTACTTTGAAGTTAAATCAATTTGCTGCCCTTCTTTAACACGGACAATTGCTTTTTTAAATCCTGATTTAAAACCTTTGATCAATCCTCTTTTTTTTGGTTTTTCAGGGACATTAATAATTCTTACTGATTCTAAATTAACATTATACTTCTTTTCTATAAAGTTTCTTATCTGGATTTTATTAGCTCTTTTATCTACTTTAAAAGTGTAAAAATTATTCTCAGCTATAAAGGATGCTTTTTCTGTAATACAAGGCTTTTTAATAATATTAAAATCTTCTGAAGGTATTACCTGATTCTTTGGGGCTGTTTTTGTTTCTTTTGTTAATTCTTTTTTTGCCATATTATTTTTCACTTAAAAAAGTTTCCTTTATTTTTTCAATCCCTTTTTCTGTCATTACTAAATACTTATAGGTTAATATATCTAAACAGTTTAAATCTCTTGCTTGAATTGTTGCTACTTTTTCTATATTCCTTGCTGATTTAATAATATTTTCATTTACATCCTCAAGTGCTAATAAAATAGATCCTTTTAATTGTAAACCATCAAGTATTTTTTTAAATTCTTTTGTTTTAATTTCGTTTACATCAAATGAATCAACAACAATAAGACTATCATCTTTTATCTTTTCTGACAATACCATGAAAAGTGCTTTTCTTTTCATTTTCTTTGGAACATCCTTTTTAAAATTCCTCTCACTTCTAGGACCAAATGTGATTCCTCCACCAACCCATATAGGAGATCTAATAGAACCATGTCTTGCTTTACCTGTACCTTTTTGTCTCCATGGTTTTTTTCCACCTCCAGAAACCTCTGCTCTTGTTTTTGTATGAGCAATAACTTGTCTTCTGTTTGACATTTGAGAAGTTACAATTTGATGAACTAAATTAGAATTCATAGGAACCTCAAAAATGTCTTTGTCTAATATTTTTTTTGCTTCTGTCTTAGTTAAAGTTTTCATATTCCTTATCCTCTAATTTCTATTAATGTTCCTCTTCTGCCTGGAATAGCTCCTTTAATAGCTAAAATATTTCTTTCTTGGTCAATCTTTCTAATCTCTAAATTTCTCATTGTAACTCTTTTTGATCCAGTTCTTCCAGGCATTTTTTTTCCTTTTACAACTCTTGATGGAGAACTGTATCCAACAGACCCAATTGTTCTGTGTTCGTGTTTTACTCCATGAGAAGCAGTTTTTCCATGGAATCCCCATCTTTTAACTCCTCCTTGGAAACCCTTACCTTTAGATATACTAGAAATTTTTATTTTATCTCCTTCATTAAAAACACTAACATCAATCTTATCTCCAATTTTCTTTTCTGATTCAATACCTCTAAATTCTTTTAAATATCTATAAGGTTTTGTTTTTATTGATTTTGTAACTTTCTTTTCCTTTAATTGTTCAAACCCAATTTGCACAGCCTCGTAGCCATCTTTTTCTTTTGTTTTTAGTTGAAGTATTTCGCATGGACCGGCCAAAACTAAAGTCACTGGAATAACTTTCCCCTCATTATCAAACATTTGGGTCATTTCAATTTTTTTAGCTAATATATATTTCATATTTATTTTCAATAAAAAATCTGAACACCAGTCCAGGAATTTTGTTAGACCAGTTCATTCAATCGATTCTATACTTCTTATAATACACTTTTAATCTCAGTGTCAACTCCAGCAGGTAATGTTAAAGTCTTTAATGCATCAACTACTTTTTGGTTTGGATTTAAAATATCGATCAATCTCTTATGAATCCTCATTTCAAATTGCTCTCTTGAAGATTTGTGAACAAAGGTTGATCTATTGACTGTAAATTTACTGATTTCTATTGGTAAAGGTACAGGCCCAGAAACCTGAGCTCCGCACCTTAACACCATATCAACTATTTGTTCAGCACTCTTGTCAATCACCTTGTGATCGTATGCTCTCAATTTAATTCTTAGTTTTGGAACTAAATCAGTCTTTTCAGTTGTGTTTGCTTTTGCTGACATTTTGTCTAAGTCTTTTATTTAATAATTTTTGTAATAACACCTGCACCTACAGTTTTTCCTCCCTCTCTAATAGCGAATCCTTGCTTTTCTTCTAATGCTACAGGTACTATTAAGTTAACAGTAAATGTTACTGTATCTCCTGGCATAACCATTTCTACACCTTCTGGTAAAAGTACATCTCCAGTAATATCAGCAGTTCTGATAAAAAATTGTGGTTTGTATCCTTTAAAGAATGGTGTGTGTCTTCCTCCTTCGTCCTTTGTTAAAACATAAATTTGTGCCTCAAATTCTGTATGAGGAGTAATTGAACCTGGCTTTGAAAGAACTTGGCCTCTTTCAATGTCTTCTTTCTTTAAACCTCTTAATAAAACTCCAACATTATCACCAGCACTACCTTCGTCTAAGAATTTTCTAAACATCTCAATAGATACTGCTGTTGTTTTTTGAGTTGGTCTAATACCAACAAGTTCTAATTCATCGTTAGGATGAAGAACACCTCTTTCAATTCTACCTGTTGCTACTGTTCCTCTACCTTCAATAGTAAACACATCTTCAACTGCCATCAAAAATGGCTTTTCTTTATCTCTTACTGGCTCAGGTATATATTCATCAACTTTTTGCATTAATTCTAATATCTTTTTAACATTTTCATCGTCAGCTGATGTACCTTCTAAAGCTTTTAATGCTGATCCTCTTATAACAGGAATCTCGTCTCCTGGGAATTTATATTTTTTCAAAAGTTCCCTTACTTCATCTTCTACTAAATCAAGCATTTCTGGATCATCAACCATATCACATTTATTTAAGAAAACAACAATTGATGGTAAACCGACCTGCTTAGCTAAAAGAATATGTTCTCTTGTTTGAGGCATAGGACCATCTGGAGCAGAAACAACTAAAATGGCACCATCCATCTGAGCTGCACCAGTAATCATGTTTTTAATATAGTCAGCATGTCCTGGACAGTCGATATGAGCATAGTGCCTTGTATCTGTTTCGTATTCTTGGTGAGAAATGTTAATAGTAACACCTCTTTGCTTTTCTTCTGGAGCTGAGTCGATTTGATCAACACCTTTATTGTCAGCTTTTTTTCCAGCTAAACTTAATGCGTGCAAAATAGCAGCAGTTGTTGTGGTTTTACCATGGTCAACGTGACCAATTGTACCAATATTTAAATGTGGTTTTGTTCTTTCAAATTTTTCTGCCATAATTTTATGTTTTAAAATGTAATTAATTTAATAATTGTGAGTTTTAATTCACAATAATATCAGTAATCAATATTACCTCTATATGATAACACTGATAATTTTATTGATAACAAATACATTGTACCGAAATTTTTAAAAAAGTCAAGACCCTTAAAATTTCTAAATTCACTTTTTATTTTTAGACTTTTGAATATTTAATAATTCAAAAAAGAGAAGGTTTTCACCCTCTCTCCTTCTTCACTAAAATGGTAAATCTTCTAATTTTAAACCTTCTTTCTTTTCTTCTTCTTTTGGTTTAATCTCTTCTTTTACCTCTTCTTTTGTTTCCTCAATAATATATCTTGAGACAATGTAGGCTTTTTGGTTTTCAAGAACGACAACCTTGCCCTCCCTGTCAACTATTTTTTTAATATCTTCAAAATTCATATTATTTTCTTTTACCCTCTATAATTTCCTGAGAAATATTTCCTGGAACTTTTTCATATGAACTAAATTCCATAGTAAATGTTCCTCTACCCTCAGTTAATGAACGAAGTCCTGTTGCATATCCAAATGTTTCTGATAACGGAACTTTGGCATATATTACCTTCATTCCTGTTCTATCTTCAGTTTGATCAATTTGACCTCTTCTAGAAGATAAGTCACCAATAACATCACCTAGGAATTGCTCTGGAACAACTACTTCTATTTTCATAATAGGCTCTAATATATGTGGACTTGCTTTTTTTGCTGCCTCAATTAATGCTTGAGCTCCGGCAATTTTAAAAGCTATTTCAGAAGAATCAACTTCATGGAAAGATCCATCATACAAAGTTGCCTTAACATCAATTAAATTATAGCCTGCCACAACTCCTTTCTCAAGTGCTTCTTTTATACCTTTTTGTACAGCAGGAATATATTCTCTTGGAATAACACCTCCCTTAATTTCATCCACAAATTCAAATCCTTTTCCTCTCTCAAGTGGCTCAATTCTAATTTTAACGTGTCCATATTGTCCTCTACCTCCTGATTGCTTAACATATTTGTATTCAGCCTCTGCATTATTTTCAATAGCCTCTTTATATGAAACTTGTGGTCTTCCAACATTTGCCTCAACTCCAAATTCCCTTCTCAATCTATCAACTAAGATGTCAAGATGTAATTCACCCATACCACCGATGATAGTTTCTCCTGTTTCTTGCTCGGTTTTAACTCTAAATGTTGGATCTTCTTCTTGAAGTTTTTTAAGAGCAGCACCCATCTTTTCTTGATCACCCTTAGTTTTTGGTTCAATCTTAATATTAATAACCGGTTCTGGAAAAGAAATTTGTTCAAGTACAATTGGGTGACTTTCATCACACAATGTATTTCCTGTTGTGGTTTTTTTAAGAGCAACAGTGGCACAAATATCTCCTGCAAAAATCTCATCCACTTCTTCTCTTTGGTTTGCATGCATTCTTAAAATTCTACCAAGTCTTTCTTTTTCTCCTGTATTTGTATTTATTAAATAACCTCCTTTTTGAAACGTTCCAGAATATACCCTAATATATGTCAATGTTCCAACATAAGGATCTGTTGCAATTTTAAATGCAAGAGCAGCAAAAGGTTCGTCATCACTAGCATGTCTTTGTAAAACTTTAGTGTTGTCTCTTGGATCTGTCCCTTCAACGGGTGGTACATCTATAGGAGATGGTAAATAACTAATAACAGCATCTAAAAGTAGCTGTACTCCTTTATTTCTTAAAGCTGTTCCACATAATACAGGAATAAGCTTGTAATCAATAGTTGCTTTTCTTAAAACTCTTTTTATTTCTTCTTCAGTTATTTCCTGTGCTTCTAGATATTTTTCCATAAGAACTTCGTCTTCTCCTGCAATTTTTTCAATCATTTTACCCCTCCATTCTTCTGCTTTTGTTTTAAACTCATCTGGAATATCAATTACTTTAACATCGTTTCCATTATCACCTTCAAATTTGTAGGCTTTCATTCTGATTAAATCAATAATCCCATCCATACTTGCCTCCTCTCCTAATGGTATCTGAATAGCGACCGCGTTCTTAGTTAATTTTTCCCAAATACTGTTTATACCATGGTCAAAAGAAGCTCCTGTTCTATCTAATTTATTAATAAAACAAATTCTAGGAACATGATACTTGTCAGCTTGTCTCCAAACAGTTTCTGATTGAGCCTCAACTCCTGCCACACCATCAAAAACAACAACAGCACCATCAAGCACTCTTAAAGATCTTTGCACTTCAGCAGTAAAATCAATGTGTCCTGGAGTATCAATTAAGTTAATTCTGTGCTCATTTTTTTTCTCACCAGTTAAATATCCCTCAGGTGACCAAAAACAAGTTGTTGCAGCAGAACAAATTGTAATTCCTCTTTCTCTTTCTTGCTCCATCCAATCCATTTGAGATTCTCCTGTATGTGTTTCACCAAGCTTGTGAGATACTCCTGTGTAATACAAAATACGCTCAGATACAGTTGTTTTTCCAGCGTCAATATGAGCAATAATACCGATGTTTCTATATTTTTCTATTGGATATTTTCTAGCCATAAATTAAAATTTATTTTTATTCTAAAAAAGAAACTGTCTTGGTTTTAGTAACAGCTTCTTTTAACTTATTATATTTACCAAGCAAAGTGTGCGAATGCTCTATTTGCTTCAGCCATTCTATGTGTATCTTCTTTTTTCTTGATTGAATTTCCTCTGTTCTCTGAAGCTTCTATTAATTCCTCTGCAAGTTTTTGAGACATAGCTTTTCCTTTTTTTGATCTCGAAGTTTTAATAATCCATTTCATAGCTAGACTTAATTTTCTATCTCCCTTAACTTCTATTGGTACTTGGTATGTTGCCCCTCCAACTCTTCTTGGCTTTACCTCAAGTAGTGGAGAAACGTTGTCAATTGCTTTTAGAAATAAATCTAATGGATCTTGTTTAGTTTGTTCTTTAATAATATCAAAAGCATTATAAATAATTCTTAATGCAGTTTTCTTTTTTCCGTTCCACATTAATTGATTAGCAAATTTAGCTACGATAAAATTATCGTATTTCATATCTGGTTCTACTATTTTTTTTTCAAATTTTTTTGCCATATTTTTTCTGATTATTGTTGTTGTGGCTTTTTAGCACCATACTTACTTCTCTTTTTCTTTCTATCTACAGCTGCACAATCTAAAACTCCTCTCACAATATGATATCTTACTCCTGGTAAATCTTTTACCTTACCACCTCTTAACATAACAATTGAGTGTTCTTGAAGTGTGTGTCCTTCTCCAGGAATATATGCTGTTACTTCCATTCCATTAGATAACTTAACTCTTGCCACTTTTCTTAAGGCTGAGTTAGGTTTTTTAGGTGTAGTTGTAAAAACCTTTAAACAAACCCCTTTTTTGAAAGGTGAAAAATATTCAGTTGGTCTGTTTTTGACCGGATTAAAACCAACTCTCATTGCTGGAGTTCCTGTTTTCTTTCTAATAAGTTTTCTTCCTTTTTTAATTAATTGATTAATTGTTGCCATAATATAAAACTTTTCCTTACAATAAAAATAATCAGCAATACTTGCTTATAAGCACAAATTAACAGAACTGCAATAAATTGTCAAGCAGTGCATTTCTTATAAATTAAACATGCTTATATTGCGACCTCAACCGGATTTGAACCGGTGTTGCCAGGATGAGAACCTGGAGTCCTGAGCCACTAGACGATGAGGCCTTAATAAAATACTTCTAACATATTTCTACTTATTTGTCACATCTTCTTCAATACTATAATCAAAAGGTATTTTATAATAATCTAAAATATATTTTGATATTTCTCTAAAAGTTGGTGCTGCAGAATATTCTGAAGTACTAGTGTTTGGACTATCTAATTTTACTAAAACAATAAATTTTGGATTATATGCAGGCGCATATCCAATAAAAGATTGCCAAGTTTCAGTTGAATATCCAGACCTGTTCTGTCCTAAAGAACTATAAGGTATTTGAGATGTTCCCGACTTTCCTGCGACATAATAACCATCTATCTTTGCTCTTTTGCTATAAGATCCATCAACGACACTTACAAGCATTTTTGTTAGATCAGTTGAAGTTTTAAGAGAAATTAAATCATTTTTTTCAACTTCTTTTTCAAAAACTTTTTCATCAGTTTCACTTTTTATTTTTTTAACAATTCTTAATTTTAAAAGATCACCACCATTTGCAATAGCAGTATAAGCTTTTATCATATGCATAGGGGTTAACATTACACCCTGTCCAAATGAAGCATTACCTAGAGATACATCAATATTATATTTTAAAGCATCTTTAAGATTCTTGTTTACTGAATATGTAGTCGGAAAACCTAAATCAAGATCCTCAAAAAAACCAAAATCTTCAATGTACTTTACAAAAGTCTTATGTCCTAACTGTTCTTCAACAAAAATCATACCCGTATTCATAGAATTTTCTAATATCTGAGCCATTGTAGATACTCCATAAGCTCTTTCTCTATAATTACACACCCTATAGTCTTTATATTGTTTGCAACCATATTTATCATCAAAAGTAGTTTCTGAAGTAACCTTATTTTCATTTAAAGCAGATGCCATTACAATTGGTTTAAAAATAGAGCCTGGTTCAAATAAAAGTTGGGTGGCATTATTTTTATAAATTGAAAAATCTTCAACCTTGCTATAATTATTTAAATCAAATCTTGGAAATTGAGCTAGCGCTATAATTTCACCAGAATAAGGATCCGCTACAATGATTGTTCCTGACTTTGCTTCATATGTTTTTATAGCTTCATCCAATATTTTTTGGGCCTTAAATTGAATATTGTAATCAATAGTTAAATATACATTAGCACCATTACTTGTTTCCTCTTCTGAATTAAATAAAAAACCCCATGGATTTGTAGCTTTTTTAATGATTTTACTTTTTCCTGATAAAACATCATTGTAATATCCTTCTATACCATACTGTCCCTTATTTTCATTATTAATAAATCCTGAAACTTGAGCTGCAAAATCATTTCCCGGATAAACCCTCTTAGCTTCTTTACCAATATATATTCCTTTATATTCTAATTCTTGAATTTTATTAAATTCCTCTTCATTTAAATCCTTTTTAATAATTTGATAGAAACTTCCTTCTACTTTAGTTTTAGGAAGTAATTCTTCTTTAGAAATCTTTATAATTTCAGATAACTTTTGTGCAATTTCTTCTTCAAAAACATCCTCTATTTCTTCTGGAGACAAAAAAAGATAAGGATTCTCTTTTGTTAAAGCAAGAGCAGTCACTTCATCTCTAAAATATATATCTCCTCTTTTTCCCTCAATCTCTTGAACAATACTTTGTTGTCCTCTAGCCATAGCCTTATATCTTTCACCCTTTTCGATTTGTAAATAATAAAGACGAGCTAAAAGAAGCCCGCACATTAAAATTAAAATAAATGATATAAAATTAATTCTTAAATTATTCATAGCTATCACCTAGAAGCTATATCTCCATTAGAGGATACTAAAATATAATCTAACTTTCCAATCTGTTCAAAACCTTGTTCTAAGATTTTGTCTTCAAAATTATTTAATGCAGCACTCTGTGATAATGATACCTTTAATCCTGCAATTTCTTTTTGAATAGACTTATTTTCAGCCTGAATTGAGCCTATTGAATAACTTTTTTCAGATACATCAACGAGTTCATAAATTGTTGATCCTAAAAGTAATGAAAAAGATACTATCAATAATCCGTAAAATAATTTTGTGTTCATCGTTTTATTTTTTTATTATGATTCTTAATTTAGCAGATCTTGATCTTGGGTTCTGCCTAACCTCCTCCATTTTAGGAACGATTGGTTTTTTATTTAAAACTTCAAGTTTTTCCTTATTTTCTTTAATAAATTGTTTTACAATTCTGTCTTCTCCTGAATGGAAGGAGATTACTGCTAATCTCCCCCCACTCTCCAAGACATTCATAGCCTGGGGAAGAACCTTCCTAATATTCTCAAGCTCTTTATTTGCCTCTATTCTTAATGCTTGGAATATTTGTGGAAGAGAACGGTGACTTTGAGCCAGTACACTTATCAACTCAAAAGTTGTTTTAATTGGTTTCTCTTTTCTCGCTTTTACAATAGCTTCCGCTATTTTTCTAGCTTTTTTCTCTTCCCCGTAATCTTTTAAAATTCTTTCTAACTCTTCTTTTGTGTAAGTGTTTATGATCTCTTCGGCCCTTATGCCTTCCTTACCAAAAAGCATGTCTAGTGGTTCGTCTTTTTTAAACGTAAATCCTCTTTTACTTTCATCTATATGCCATGATGACATCCCAACATCTAATAAAATTCCATCAATACTTTTAAAGTTATTATTCTTTACAATTTTTTCTAAATTGATATAAGAATCATTAACTAAAATTACCCTCTTATTTTCTTTAAATTTATCCGTTGCCTTTTTAAATATGTCTTCGTCTATTTCAATGCCTAATATTTTTCCGTTTGGTTTAGTCTTTTTTAATATGAGCTCTGAATGGCCTCCCATGTGGAATGTTCCGTCAATAAAGTTTTCGTTTTCTTTTGGATTCAAACCTTCGATGACTTCGTTTTTCAAAACCGGTATATGCATATTATATTTCAAATTCCTTTAATCCTTCTGCAATATCTCCTATGTGATCTGAATTGTCTTTATTGTATTTATTCCATTTGTCTTCGTCCCAAATCTCAATTCTACTATATAGCCCTGCTACAACTATTTTTTTATCTAACCCTGCATAGTCTTTTAAATAATCAGGAATTAACACTCTTCCATTAGAATCAATTGAAACATCCATTGCACCAGCAAGCATCACTCTCGAAAAACTTCTTGCATTTGATTGGGAAAAAGGAAGTTTGGCTAGTTTTTCTGCTAATTCTTTCCATTCTTTTTCTGAATACATGAATAAACAGCCATCCATTCCCTTTGTTATAATGGCTTTTTTGCCTAAAGTAGTTCTAAACTTTGAAGGCATAGTCAATCTTTTTTTGTCATCTAAGTTGTATTTATATTCTCCGATTAACATTTTTACCACTTTTACCCACTTATTTACACTATATTGCCATTTTATCCCACTTATTAAAACTTGTCAACCACTTCACAAACAAAAAATCGGCAATTAAGCCGATTTAACAAATACCTATTTATATTTTATTTCCCTGCTAAATTCTTTATTCTTTCATTATATTCTTCTTTTGAAAGCCCTCCTTGTGCTAATAAAGAATCTAACCCAGCAATATAGTTTTGTCTAATTTCACTTAACGATAAATTTTTGTTATATATAATCATTTCATCTAATCTGCCCCTCATTCTTCTTCCTGAATACCCTGCTATATGATAAAAGTTTTCGCTTGTTCCAGAAGAAGCGGCACCATCTTTCCAATTTAATTCACCGTTTATATAATGAGAAACATATGTTCCGTCCCAAACGGTAGTAACATAAGACCATTTATCATAACTTACTTTTGAACCAGTAGAACATCTCCAATAGTCATGTGCAAATGAATATGACCAAAAACATACATCTTGACCAACAATTTCCCAAAAATTCCGAAGCATTGAATGTCTACCATCATCTGCCCCTGATGTATTATATACCCAAACCGATAAAGTAAATAATGGCATTGTTCCAGTGTCTGTTATATCTACATAAGCAACACTAGCTTCATCTCCTTTAAAATTTAAACATGTTCCAGAAATACAATTTTTTGAAGAAAGCCAACCAGTATTACCACCATCTCCAGAACCAGCAGCAGTACCAATGTTAACTAAAGTTCCAGAGTTAGAACTTTTATTTATATCATAAGTTTTGTTTCCACTTCCTTCATCAAATCTCCATTCTTGAAGAATATTAAGGGCTAGTTGCTTTCTTGCATTAGTAGAAAATGTGTGAGCTTTAGCACTATTTGTACTTTCTATATATGATGCAGTTGAAGTTACTACGAGTCCAGCAAGTAGACCAATAATAATGATAATAACCATCATCTCGATTAATGTAAAAGATTTATTTTTAGTCATAGGCTAATTTATTTATTCTTTCATTGTATTCTTGTTTAGATATGTTTCCATTACTTAACATTGAGTTTAGTCTTGCGATGTAGTTTTGTTTGATTTCTGATGTGGATAATGCTTCGTTGTAGACTTTTACCTCATCAACATATCCATTAAAAGGATAGGCGGTCTGCCATTGTAGCTTACCCAATAACAAAGGAAAATCTTCACCAATACTATTTAAAGATGAATTTTTTGCAACAAAATTATCCATTCCATCGATATAAAGAGTAAAACCACGAGTTCTATTATTAGAAAGAGCAACGTGTGTCCATTTATTGAGAATTACACCCTTATTGATGCTACCTGTATTAACGGTTCCATCGCCAGAATTATAAGTTAAAGTATTGCCAGAACTATTCAACCAAAAATGATATCCATCTTGTGTCCCGGAATTACCATTCCCCTTATCCACTATCGCTATATACGCATAACCTGCTGCTACCGCTTTATACCAAAATTCAATTGTATAGTTAGAAAACAAAGGTTGTAACGAGGAACTGTTTCCTAAATTTATATAATCCCCTTCTACTCCATTAAATCTAATACATCTCCCATAAACACAATCATCACCTCCTTTTATTTGAGGATTCCCATATACTGTTCCGTTATTAGATCCCCAAGTATCTTTTACATCATTATTAGTAGCTACTCTATTAATTGTTTGATCAGTGCCTTCATCAAACGTCCACTCAGATACTAGATTTAATAATAGTTCTTCTTGAACAGTGTTTGAGAATGTTTGAGCTTTAGCAAAGTTAGCTTTATCAATTGAAGAAGAAGTAGAGATCATTATTACTCCTGCTAGTATTCCTATTATTACTATAACAACAAGAAGTTCTATTAAAGTAAATGATTGTTGTTTGTTTCTATTTATCATAGGCTAGTTCATTTATTCTTTCATTGTATTCTTCATTAGATATGTTTCCATTACTTAGCATTGAGTTTAGTCCTGCGATGTAGTTTTGTTTGATTTGAGAGGTAGATAAAGCGGCGTTGTATATTTTTATATCATCTATTAAGCCATTAATAGAATTTTCACTTGTTCCTATATATAAATTATTATTAGTAACCCCGAGCGAACCTGAATAATTTGAATCATTCATCTTTAAGACCCCATCAACATACATTTTTCTGCTCACTCCATTAAATGTCGCGACAAAATATTTCCACTGATTTATTGTTAAGGCATCAAACGCTATCTGCCTGAGAGCTCCATCAATAAATAAATTTAAAAAAATCCTAACTCCCCCATTATTTGTATGCAACGTCCATTCCCCATCCTTGCTAATAATTATAGGAGCAAACACATCTTGCACGTCATTACTTTTTATCCATAAACTAATAGTAATGGCCTTGTCTGTATTTAATGTTCTATTGTTGCAATTAATGTAACCGTCTTTGTTCAAGCTTATACACTTCCCAGAAACACAATCATCTCCTCCCTTTATTTGAGGATTACCATATACTGTTCCATTATTAGATCCCCAAGTATCTTTTACATCGTTATTAGTAGCTACTCTATTGATTGTTTGGTCAGTACCTTCATCAAACGTCCATTCAGATACTAGATTTAATAATAGTTCTTCTTGAACAGTGTTTGAGAATGTTTGAGCTTTAGCAAAGTTAGCTTTATTAATTGAAGAAGAAGTAGAGATCATTATTACTCCTGCTAAAATTCCAATAATTACAATTACTACTAATAACTCAATTAAAGTAAAAGACTTATTTCTCATATTCATTTTGCAAAACATTAATCTTAAAGTTTTCGTCAATAGAAATAACATCTCCATCCTTAATTTCTCCTGACAAAAATGATTTTGCAAGAGCATTTTCAATTTTGTCTTGTATAACTCTTCTCATTTCTCTTGCACCAAATTGTGGATTATAACTTAATTCAACAATTTGCATTTTAGTTTTATTTGGAACATTTAAAATAATTTGTTTTTTAAGTAAATTTTGTTGTAGTTTTTTAAATCTTAACTCTGCTATTTCAAGTAAATTATCTTTTGTAAGAGCTTTAAATATAACGGTTGCATCAAATCTATTTATGAACTCTGGCCTAAAAATAGATTGTTTAATAACATAATCTATTATGTCTTGTTTGATTAAATCCATGGATTTATCATCTTGAATAGCATTTAATATGATTTGATATCCTGCATTTGATGTAGAAATAATAATTGTGTTAGAAAAATCAATTTTTCTTCCCAAAGAATCTGTCATAAACCCTTCATCTAAAATTTGAAGCAATAAGTTTAAAATATTAGGATGAGACTTTTCTATCTCATCAAATAAGATAAGAGAAAAAGGATTCTCCCTTACGTTTGTAGCTAAAAGACCTAAATTATTATCATCTCCCATAAATCTTTTAATATCTTCATTTGTTTGAAATTCGGACATATCAAATCTTATCATCTTAGCTTCAGATCCAAAATACACTTCTGCGAGAGCTTTAGCTGTTTCTGTTTTTCCTACTCCAGTTGGTCCTAAAAATAGGAAAGTTCCCATTGGCCCATTTTTTGTTTTAATGCCTGATCTTGCTCTTCTGAGTGCTGCTGATATTTCATTAACCGCTTCTACCTGATTAACAATTCTTTTATGAATAAGGTTTTCTAAGTTAAGCAAGACCTCTCTCTCACTTGAAGATAATTTTCCAACCGGAATTTCTGTTTTTTCTGAAATAATGCTTTCTACATGTTCTTCAAGCATAACTTTTTCCTTTATTTGATTTAAATATACAGCAACATCATTCAATAATGTAATAGCTTTTTGAGGAAAAGGATTGCTGTGAATATATTTTTCTGAAAGCTCAATAATTTTTAAAAGAGCTAAATATGATACAAATATTTTATATTTATATTCTATAAAAGGAACTTCTCGCTCCAAAAGCAAGATTGTTTCACTTTTTGATGACTCAGAAATTTCTATTTTTTCAAATAAAGATAATATTTGAGGTTTAAGTTCAATATATTTATGAAGTCCATTATATGAAGTAATAGCTATAAATTTAAATTCATTAAATCTCAGATATGGAGCGATAAGAGATGATATATCGGTTACCCCTGCCATATTTTTATCATTAATATAGTTATCAAAATCATTTAAAACAAGAACTACATTTCCAGCAAGAGAGGCTTCTCTAAAACAAGTGTCTAAAATAAATTCGACCTGATCAATTGAAGTTGCCTCTGTTAAAATAGCAGATATATTAAATTCAAGAAATCTTTTTCCATTTAATTCTGGAAAAGATTGATTTAAAAATGACTTTTGAACAATAGATTTAACAATACTTGACCTCCCAACACCGTTATCTCCCACTAGAAGCACATTGTTTTGATTTTCTCTTATCAATACTCTTTCAGCTTGAGCTTGTTCATTTTTATGTCCAATAATTTCTAAAAAACCAGATCTCTGAACAATGCTTGTTAAATCTATAGAATACTTATCTAATGTTGGTGTAAAACCACAAGCCCAATCATTTGCCACACTGCCACGTTTACATAAGTTTTCTTTTTCCCACCATTTTTTTGTATCTTTTATTTTTTTAGAAAGACGTTCTCGCCAAAAGTTTAAATTATCAACATCTTCTTTTTTAATTCTTTTTCTTCTTAAATCCTCTTTAAGCGTTGGCTCTATTTTAGACAATGCTGAAAAGATGTCGTTTGTTTTGATATAAAGTCTTTTTCTTCTAATTGCAGATTTAGCAGCTTCAAGTATAATATCGTCTAAACCATATAAACGATTAGTGCTTTCTTCAATATCTTTTGTTAAAAGCATTGTCTTTTTTATTTTTAAAAGAAATTCCTTTTTATTTATCAATAATCTATTTAATATAAAATCTATTTTTTTATTTCTATTATTTACTAAATAATAAAGTAAAATACTCGAGTTAATATCTAAATGCTTTTTTTTAGCAAACTTCATCGCTTTTTTAACTCTTGTAGCCGCTTCAACTGTCATAAAATCGGCCAGATTTATATTCTCTAAATTTATACTTAATTTTTCAGTTTCTTTAATACAGTAGTTAAAGAATAAAGATAAATTTAGAGATATTAAAAATATAGAAAAAGAAAGGACTACAATAAATAAAGCAAATCGAGTAAACCCTAACGAATCATCTAAAATAAAACCTTGAACAAGATAAAAAATAGCAGTTATAGGCGCGAGTAAAGAAATTGTTCTTAATATCTTAAAAAAATATAAGAAAAATCTTAATTTCATTCTTCTATTTACTTTTGACTTTTTTAAATCAAACATTTTGAAAATTTAAACATAAGAATAATCCAAAAATTCCAATAAATGGCAATAATAGCCAGAACAATAAAGACAATAATAAAAGTAGTAATGTGATTATTTCATAAAAAATAAAAAATAGTATAATAAAGCATCTCATTATAAATCCCACTAATCTTGAAAAATTGTTAGAAAAAAAAGTTTCAAGACGGTTTCCTAAATCAAATCCTTTATTATAAGACCAAGAAATTTTCTTCCATGGAGAAAATAATGTTTTTAAACAGTAATTAATAGAAAAATAATTATAGCCAAACCAAAAGAAATTACCAAAAATATGAATAATTTTTTTTGGCATTCTCACAAATTGCCAATAAAAATATTTTAAAAATATTATCATTTAATCTTTTTTGTTATTATTTTATACATATTTACTCCAGTATAACTATACATTTAATGCTTTATTTCCAAAATAAAAAAACAAGAACATATTCCTGTCATATAATACTACGAATTAGCCCTTCACTAAATCCAGCATTTAAAAATTGTATACACATGACCATATTATACTCTTTTATTTAAAATGAGTAAAATATTGACAAAACGTAATTTTATGCTATAATTTTAGAAGTGAAATTTTATGGCCGATATATTTAGCAAATTAAACAGCGCAACAGAAAGCATGTTAAGCAATATGCTTTTGGGTCTGATCATTCTTGTAGTACTTCTTCTTGTAATTAATGTGATGAAAGAAGTGCTCGGAAGCCTAATCGCCGGCATGGTCATAGGAACATTAATAGGCATTATAATAACTCATGTCTATTATTCAAAACAAAACACTCCATGAGTGTTTTATTTTCTTATTTTAACCTATTTGACAAAATTACTTGTTTGTGATTTATATATCTTAAACTTGACAAATAGCATCTAAGATTTATACTTATAGTATAGGTTTTTTTAAATAAAATTAATAAATCATTAATTTAACATAATAAAACTATGAATTTTGAAGATTTTGAAGAATTAGATCAAGATCTTTTCGAAGACGATTTTGAATACGATGACAGCATCGAAGATGAAATCGACTTTGATGAAGAATTCTAATTATTAATAAAAAAAGGAAAAGAAATGAACAAAAAAGTATCAACCATCGTTTTATCTGTAGTTGTAATAGCTTTTGTAGTATTTGCAGCTATGAATTATAAGCAAGAATCAGGTTATTCTATTTCAAAAGAAGAGGCCGTCAATAAGGCCCTAGAATATATTAATTTAAATTTAGTAGAGCAAGGAGTGAATGTGTCACTATCACAAATTTATGAAAGTGAAAAAAATGCTCCCTACTATACATTTCAAATTAATATAATGGGTCAGTTATTTGATTCTGTGGTTACAGCTGATGGCTCTAAATTATTTACCAATAGCGGAATAGATTTAAATAAAAAGTTAGATGAAAAAGTTGATGGTAACTTTTTAGTAAAAGAAAATGCTGAAATAATAACAGAAGACGGTAAGCCGGTAGTGTTTTTGTTTGCTTCATCAACTTGTCCTCACTGTGAATGGGAAAAACCAGTGCTAAAGGCTGTATTAGATCAATTTGAAGATCAAGTAATATATAAGGTAAGAGAAGATACTACAGAAGATCAAGATGTTTATAATCAATTTGGATCTGGGGGTGTTCCATTAGTTGTGCTTGGCGGAAAATATTATAGAGAAGGAGCTGGAGAAAACTTTGGCGAAGAAAAAGAAAAAGAATATTTAACTAAATATATCTGTGAATTAACTGGAGGGATGCCAGAAAATATTTGCCAATAATAATTAAAAGAATCCTGCTAATGCAGGATTTTTTGTATAAAAAAAGATGCCGATTAAGGCATCTATTTTTTAATGTCAAATTATTTCAATTCAACTGTTGCACCAGCTTCTTCAAAGCTCTTTTTCATTGCCTCAGCCTCTTCTTTCTTCACACCTTCTTTAACAACTGCAGGAGCTGTTACAGCACCATCAACCAAATCCTTTGCTTCTTTTAATCCGATTTGAAGAGTGTCTCTTACAACCTTAATTACTTCAATCTTTTTATCTCCAACACTTGCTAATACAACGTTAAATTCTGACTTAGCTTCACCCGCATCTGCATCTCCCTGAGCAGGAGCTGCTGCAGCTGCTACCATTTGAGGAGCTGCTGAAACGCCAAACTTTTCTTCTAAAATTTTAACTAATTCTGACAAGTCTAATACAGACATTGTTTCAATTTCTTCCACAATTTTTTTAAATTTTGTAGGAATTTCTATAGTTTTATTTTCTTCTGCCATATTATTATTTTATACTTAATTATTTATTGTTTTTTATCTCTAATCTGAGATAAAGCTTGAACAAATTGAGACATTGGTCCTGAAAGAACATATGCAAAATTTGATATAGGAGCATTTAATGTTCCAAGTAATCCACCTAAGAGTTGTTGCTTTGATGGAAGTTCGGCAATTTTAATCATGTCAGATATCCCATAAAAAGTTCCTTCTAAAATTCCTCCTAGGATTTTTACTGTTTCATGAGTTTTTGAAAACTCGTGAATGTTTTTTGAAGAAGAAACTTCATCTTCATATCCAAATACAACACCAACTTGTCCTCCTAAATCTTTAATCTTAATATCGGCCTTCTTTTCTTCGAAAGCACGTTCGATTAATGTTTTTTTTGCAATCTTAAGTTCGTTTCCTGATTGTCTCAATCCCTTACGGAGTGAAGATAAATCTTTTACGCTTGTTCCAGCGTAATCAATAAAAACAACTGATTTTTGTTTATCAATTTTTTCACTTAACTCCTTAACTATTTCTTGCTTTTTTTCTTTTGTTATTGCCATAAAACCTTTTTTTATATTAAAAAATCTGTGCGACCACAGACAAAAATACAAGATACTCATATTAATCCTCGATAGGACTTATGATAAAATGCCTATTGTCTGCAGATATATACTTAAATTATACATACTTCACCACAAAAGTCAATAATTGGCTAGTTTGCTCATACTGAGTTCAAGAAACTATCGCAAAAGTATATAATAAAAATATAAATTAAGATAG
>OFEK01000321.1_pt1:0-55000 | contig 57668 bp, 58 predicted proteins | sample 1521131 | NCBI WGS metagenome assembly OFEK01 (sample SAMN05720209, study PRJEB24109) | activated sludge metagenome | isolation source: Anaerobic digester | place: China | collected 2015-12-16
GAGTGGAGAATAATTCCCCTTAATGCATCAACACCATAAGTTAAAGGATCAAGGTAAACTGCAGCCTGTAACCAGGTGGGTAATCCTGTAACCGGGAATAAAGCACCACTTAGGAGGAAAATTGGCATTACAATGAAGCTCATAATGAGGTTAAACCCTTCCATACTGTCAGTGAATGATGCTATCAAAAGACCCATCCCTGAAAGGCCCAGGGAAATGATTATTATGACTACTGTAGATGCCAGGAGAGTTATGAGATTCATCTGAACATTAACCACAAATGAAAGCAGAAGAAGAACAACACCCTGAATGAGGGCCGTAGTACTGATTCCAATGGCTTTACCCAAGACAATGGATGGACGAGATATTGGAGCTACCAATATCTCCTTCAGAAATCCAAATTGCCGGTCCTGGATCACAGAGAGCCCAGAAAAAACAGATGTGAATAGAATAGTCTGGCAAATAATCCCTGGAAATATGAAAGCCTGATACCCACCAGGAGTATTACCAAACCTTATGGCCGAACCCAGCCCGGTTCCAAATATTAAAAGCCACAACAGTGGAGTCACCACCGAAGTTAATATCCGAGAACGGTAACGGAGGAATCTTTTGTTCTCTCGGAGCCATATGGTATAAATTCCTTCGAGTTCTGCCATTTTTATCCCTCCCCCTGGATGGTTCTACCAGTATATTTGAGAAAAACATCTTCCAGATTAGGATGTTCCAGTTCCACGGAATTCACAAATATATCCAGCTGATTGGCAAAATTCACAATCTCAGGCACCAGATAATCGCCCCGTTCTACCATAATCTTAATTTCAGAGTCAATCCGGAATATATCTCTGACAAATTCCAGTTTTTCAACCTTTTCCATGAATAGTTCAGGTTTATCAACCATTATGGTGATAGTGTCAGCCTTAAGTTCCCTCTTCAAGTTTTTTGGTGAATCAGCAGTGATTATCTTACCCTGGTTTATTATGGCAACCTCATCACATAATTTATCAGCCTCTTCCATGTAATGAGTGGTCATTAATACTGTAACATCCTGGTTTTTATTCAACTCATTAATATATTCCCAAATACTCTCTCTTGTCTGAGGATCTAGACCCAGGGTAGGTTCATCCAGAAAAAGAACCTTTGGGTGGTGTATTAAACCTCTCCCAATTTCCAGTCTCCGTTTCATACCACCAGAGTAAGTTTTAACGAATTCATCAGCCTTTTTCCCCAGGGCAATGAGATCTAAAATCTCTGTGATCCTACTTTCTCGCACATCCTTAGGCACACCATATAATGAAGCATGCATTTCCAGGTGTTCACGACCAGTGAGAATATCATCCAAAGCCCTTGACTGAAAAACAATTCCTATTGATTCCCTCACCTGTTTAGGATTTTTTACGACATCATAACCATTGACCTTTGCCCATCCACTGGTAGGATGCAGAATTGTGCACAGCATAGAGATTAATGTGGTCTTACCCGCCCCATTAGGCCCCAAAACTCCATAAACACTATTTTTGGGGACTTTAAGATTCACACCGTTAACTGCAGTAAAATCATCATATCTTTTGACTATGTCCTGGGTTTCAATGATGTACTCCATGTTTTTACTCCTGGGAAAAAATAACTTGGTAATTAATTATGTATTTGTAATTGTGTAGTGTAAGATTTAATGCTATCGACCATTACCTTAATTGATAAAAAAATAAAATAATTTGTATACAAATATTATTGTAAATTAAAACCAAAAGGGGGATTTGTTCTTGATATTTAAGCTGATTAAATCAGAGGGATTAGCCCATCACTCCTACATTATAGGAGCTAATGGACAGGCCGCAGTTGTGGATCCTCGTCGAGATATAGATTTATATATACGCTTTGCAGAATCAAAAGGACTGAAAGTTACCCATATTTTTGAAACACACCGTAATGAAGATTATATCATCGGTTCTTTGGAACTGGCTGATGCCACCGGGGCTGAGATATATCATGGGAAAAATCTTGACTTTGCCTATGGCACCCCTGTCAGTGATAAAGATAAATTCAATATTGGAAGTGTTGAATTGGAAGTTTTAGAAACCCCTGGACACACTTTAGAAAGCATATCTTTAACATTACGTGATTTGAAAGTTTCGAAAGAAGTTCAAATGATATTCTCTGGTGATGTGATCTTTGCCGGGGAAACTGGACGTATTGATTTCTATGGAATAGATAAACGACCTGAAATGGCCGGATTATTGTATGATAGCATTTTTAATAAAATATTGCCCCTGGGTGATCAGGCAGTTTTATGCCCTGCACATGGGGCAGGTTCTGTCTGCGGTGCTGACATCAGAGAACAAGACTTCACAACCATAGGATATGAGAAAAAAACAAACCCACAATTAAAATTAAAATCCAGAGAAGATTTTGTCAGTTTAAAAATAAAAGAAGAACACTACACTCCCCCATATTTCAAGAAAATGGAAGATCACAACCAAAAAGGTGCCCCAATCCTTGGGCGTCTACCCCATCTTAAACCAATATCCCCCAAGAACCTAAAAGAAATGATGAATAGTGGGTCTCAGATTCTGGATGTGCGCAAACCCACCAGTTATGCTGGGGGCCATATCGAAGGGAGTCTTAACATCTGGGAAGATGGTGTTGCAGCTTTTGCTGGTTGGTTTTTAAATTATGAAAAACCGATTATTCTGGTAGATGATGATGGTAATGGTATTGATCAAGTCAGGAATTCCCTGATTAGGTTGGGCTTTGATAATCTGTATGGTTTTCTGGCAAATGGTTTCCCAAACTGGTATCTAAATGCAGAAAAGATGGGTACTTTGAGACTATGGACAGTCAAGCAGTTGAAAAAACATCAGTTTGATATTGACTTCTTCCTCCTTGATGTACGTAAAATCAACGACTGGATTGAAGGATACATCGAAGGTGCGCATCATATATACATTGGAGAGGTTCCTGGAAAGCTATCTGAAATTCCACGTGACACTCCTGTTGTTGTTTACTGTGATTCGGGCTATAAATCTACAGTTGTCTCCAGTTTCCTTAAGAAGAATGGTTACACTGATGTTGTCAGCGTGTTAGGGAGTATGACTGCTTGGAAAAAGGCAGGTTATCCTGTAGTAAAAGATTAACTCTTTCAGGAAATAATCCCAATAATTGATAGTTTTCGATGATTTTAAGGAATATATAATAGAAAATAAAATAAAAAAATTAGATATTGGATAATTAATTTAGTGGTGGTTTTCTTGAATATACGGAAAATACCTTTCATGAGTAAAAGCGAATACGATGAATTTATTGACCAGCAGTATGTTAGTAGAATTGCTTTTAAAGGGGATTATCCCTACATTGCCCCCTTTTTATATGTTTTTGATGGTAATTTTATTTACTTCCTGAGTACCAAGTATGGGAAAAAAGTGGAACTCTTACGAGAAGCCCCCCAAGTTGCAGTGGAGATTGAGCATTATGAAACTGATATGTCAAGTTACCGTTTCGTGACACTGCGAGGTCGGATAAATGAAGTTGATGATGAGGATGAAAAACTCAAAGTTAAAGAGATGTTCATTGACATGATCACAGATAAAGATCTATCACCCAATGTACTGGAAGCCATAGGACACTCCCCAGAAGATCCTCTTGAATCAATTCTAGATGAAGAACGCTGCTTCGTCTGGAAACTCGTTGATGTTAAAGAGATTGTAGCTCTTAAAAATTCATAATCCTCCCCTTATATTTAATTTAGGGATTAAATTTTCTGAGGTTTTAAAGATGGGTTATTATGACATGAATAAAGAGGAGAGAAAAGAATTTGTCCTTAAAATGGAAGAAGAACTTATTGATGATCTGAAAAATAATAAAGATTCTCAGACACTCCATTATTCCGCAGATAATGATGTTTACATTCGCAAGAATGTTTCAAATATTTTGGGCAGGATTTATAGGGACAAAGGACTTTTTAAGGACGAAATAATGCATATAGCCATAAATTTATTAAAAAATGATGACGAGAACGTAAGGCAGACTGCAGTTTATCTATTGGCTGAGATAGGAAAAAAGGATGCAGACCTGGTTTTTGAATATCTTGAAACTGCCCTTAGGGATTCTCATCACAAAGTTAGAAATGGAGTGATGAGTGCTTTAAAGATAATGGGCCAGGCAAATCCAGAACCAACCCTTAAATTTGCAAAAGTCTTCATACACGACTCTGATCCTGAAGTAAGGCGAAAAGTGGTTCATGGGATTGAACTCCGTGGCAGAACACATCCTGAAGATATTCTACCACTCCTAAAGGATTTACAAGATGAGAATAATCCGCAGGTGAGGAAAATGATCATCCATGTCCTAGGACAGATAAGCTATAAAAAAAGGTGTTTGGAAAAGGTGACTTCTGCCCTTAAAACATGGGACAACAAGGAACTCGTGGAAGATGCAATTCCCTACATACTGGAAGTGCATAAAAAATACCCCTTCAGCAGCCGAACCCCAGAAGAGGCTGAAAACTATTTAAAAGAAAACTTTAAAGGTTTCAAGTAGAATTCTAAGACATATATCATAGATTCATACGCTCATGATAGGGTAGTTCACGGAATTTAATGATAAATTTAGTCCCATTGCTTCTGTCAATTTCCATTTCCCCATTCAATTGGTTCACTAAGGTTTCTACTACCAGTAATCCCAGTTTTTTAGAGTCTGCAGAGCTGATATTCTCAGGCAGACCTATGCCATCATCGGCATAAGTTAAAACATATGAATCATCCAAACATTCTAGTTCAACCAAAATGTTTCCCTGATCTCGATTTGGAAATGCGTGTTTAATACTGTTGGTTGAAAGTTCATTGATTATAAGTCCACAGGGCATTGCTGTTTCTATCCCCATATCCACACCTTCAACCTTGGTTTTTAATTTAATGGAGTTGGCAACACGATATGATCGTATGATGGCAGATAACATTTTATTTAAGTATATCTCAAAATCTATATTACTTATGTCCTTAGATTGGTACAAGTTTTCATGGATCATGGCCATGGTCCTAACCCTTCCCTGACACTCATTCAGGATATCAGCTGTTTCTGTGTCTTCTAATTGAAGTCGTTGCAAGCTAAGGAGACTGGATATTATCTGTAGATTATTTTTAACTCTGTGATGTATCTCACGTAACAAAATCTCTTTTTGCTTCAAAGACTCTTTAAGACTGTTTTCAGCGTTTTTACGTTCACTAATATCAAAAATTGATGCCATGCTCTTTTTTGTGCCTGGAATCATGGCAACGGTCATGTAAACATTTTTTATATCATTGTTGCGAGTTAATAATCGAGATTCATAGTTTCTAGGAACACTTTCAGGATTAACTCTGCGAAGGTAATGATAATCCTCCATAATAGGAATATCTTCCGGTGCAAAGAATTTAGTCCATTTCATATTATGTTCGATCTCTTCTTTCGAATACCCAGTTAAGTTGGCAAATTCGGTATTAACTAGGGATAGTGTTTTATCCTCTTCTATGATCACAGTTGCTGTACCTGTGTTTTCAAAAATAGTCTGATAATAATCTTCTTGGGTTTTTTTAAGTCTTTTTTGCATCCTGTCCTTATAAAGGGCTACTTCAATAGAAATCTTCAATTTACGATTATCATATGGTTTGATGATATATCCATAAGGCTCACTAAGCAGGGCCCGGTTCACAGTGTCATCATCAGGAAGTGCAGTAAGGTATATAATCGGTATTTTTAGTTTTTTGATGTGTTTTGCTGCTTCAATACCATCCATATCTCCCTGCAAAATGACATCCATCAAAATAAGATCGGGTTTCAATTTTTTGGCTTTTTCTATAGCTTCAGCACCACGGGATGCAACACCCAACACATCATAACCCATTATTTGGAGGCTATTTTTTAGATTCATGGCCTCCACAGATTCATCTTCAACAATTAGTATGTGAGCCATTAATTGCACCTCTATATTACACTGTACCCTTGGCAACTGCAAATTATCAACTAAAATCTTATTGAAGATTATGTATTTTTAAAATTATAAAGTCATCTATAAAGCATGGAAGAATAAATAAATGGAATAATTTAATACGAATACCTCTACTTTTGTTGATTTGAAGTATAATCCATGAAAAAATATATATTAGATAATTGAATATATATTCACAACATGGCAAGACCCCGCAGATTCCGAAGGATTTCACAAGAACCCCAAATAAGATGTTTTAAACCAGAAAGAGAAGATTCTGATGATTTTGAGCCTATTGAAATATTAATTGATGAATTTGAAGCAATTAGGCTAAGAGACTATCTTGATATTCAGCAAAAAAGGTCAGCTGAGATAATGGGAGTGTCTCAACCCACATTTCACCGCATATTAAGTTCAGCACGGAAAAAGATAGCTAATGCCCTTATAAATGGCAATACCCTGATTATCATCGGGAAAGACAGTGAAACTAAATACGAATGTAATGAATGCGGATTTGAATGGCAACATCCACGTAAAGAATATAAAAAATGTCCAGATTGCAAATCCACTAATATTCATATCATTAAAGATGAAAAGTATTCGGACTCTGAAGAGTTATTACTCCAAAGAAGGTCATATGGGGGGACTGGACTAGGGGTAGGGGCCCCGATAATCTGTAAATGTCCTAATTGTGGTTATGAATCCCCTAAAACCCAAGGAGTACCTTGCAGTAACAATAAATGCCCAGAATGTGAAACTCCCCTGTGTGGAGCTGAATAAGCTGATAAGTTTATAAAAGAAGTTACTTAGATTAAGAAGAATTGGTGGTTTAATGTCTTTCATAGAAATAAAAAATATATCCAAAACCTTCAATGAAGTTAAAGTACTGGACAACTTGAATATCAAAGTGGAAGAGGGAACCATTTTAGGGATTCTAGGAAAAAGTGGTTCTGGAAAATCTGTCCTTATAAATATGTTGCGTGGGATGAAGGATTACAAACCGGATAACGGCCAGATCATTTATAATATCGCACTATGCCCTGAATGCCTCAATGTTGAACCACCATCAATGAATAATAAGAGTTGTAAATGCGGAGGGCAATTTGAAAAAATGGAAGTGGACTTCTGGAATGCTGATCGTCAAATTTTCGCAGCAATCCGGCGCCGAATTTCCATAATGTTGCAGAGAACCTTTGCATTGTATGAAGATGACACCGTGATTGATAATGTTCTAAAATCAATCCAGGGGCATGATGAAGAAGAAAGCACCTATATGGCTATTGATTTACTTGAATTAGCACAAATGACCCATCGAATAACCCATATCGCCAGAGACCTTAGTGGTGGGGAAAAACAAAGGGTAGTTCTGGCCCGGCAACTGGCTAAGGAACCCATGATCTTCCTGGCAGATGAACCCACTGGTACTCTTGATCCAAACACTGCAGAATTGATTCATCAAGCACTGATTGAAGGTGTGAAAAGTCAGGGACTAACCATGGTAATTACATCTCACTGGCCAGAGGTTATGAAAAACCTTTCTGACCATGTGATCTGGCTGGATAAAGGTAAAATAATTGAAGAAGGCGATCCAGATACTGTTGTTAAGAGTTTCATGGAGCATGTGCCCAAACCAAAAATTAGTGAAACCTTTGAAACTGGGGGAACCATCATCAAGATGGATGATGTGAAAAAACATTATTACTCCATTGAAAGAGGCGTGATTAAAGCTGTGGATGGTATTGATCTTTCTGTGAATGAAGGTGAGATTTATGGAGTGGTAGGTCTCTCCGGGGCAGGGAAAACAACTTTATCACGGATTTTATACGGATTAACCGATCCTAGTAGTGGTAGGATCGATGTTAAACTTGGAGATAATTGGATTGATATGACAGAAAAGGGAATTTTTGGTCGTGGTCGAATAAAACCCTACTTAGGGATTCTTCATCAGGAATACAGCCTGTATCCCCACCGTAATGTGCTGGGAAATTTAACTGAAGCCATTAGTCTGGAATTACCCGCCGAATTTGCCAGAATGAAAGCTTTATACGTTTTAAACGCTGTTGGATTCGACGAAAACTATGCGGAGAGTATTCTCTATAAATATCATGATGAACTTAGTGGAGGAGAGCGTCATCGGGTGGCTCTGGCCCAGGTTCTTATTAAGGAACCAAAAATTGTTATCCTGGATGAACCTACCGGCACCATGGACCCTATCACCAGGGTCCAAGTCACAGACTCCATTAGAAAAGCACGTGAAGAGCTAGATCAGACTTTTCTTATAATCAGCCACGACATGGACTTTGTCCTGGATGTTTGTGACCGGGCTTCCATTATGCGAGGTGGTAAAATCCTCAGAACAGGACTACCAAGTGAGGTTGTGGAAGAATTAACAGTTACTGAAAAAGATAAGATGCTAAAAGAAAAACCATAACCTTAAAAAAGGAATTATCCTTTTTTTCTAATTTTTTTTATTCTCTTTCTAGATAATAAAGACCTGAAAAATAAGTTTTAATAAATTAACTAATTTAAGGATGTGATAATGTGTATAAACTAGTTTTAATTGTTCTAGCTATTGCTGTGGTTGCCTATGCAGTGATAAATGATCCAGTAAAAAAATATTAGATAAATTATGAAATATTTTATGAATCCCCTAATTCCCTTTTAATTTATTTTGAATTCAATTTTTCCTTATTTGACACGTTACACTCTATTAAAATTTTTTTTTTATGATGTTTAATTTTTTAGGTTAAATTGTAATCCTTTTTTAAAATGATCATTTTAGAATCGTTTTTCCGAATATAACCAAAGTATATAAATATCAGTTTTGAATATATATTCATAAAGGAGGTCGGCACATGAGTGATAAAAAAAGATACAAATGTGGTGTATGTGATTTCCAGTGGCGAAATCCAAGAAAAAAATATGAAAAATGTCCTGACTGTGGCTCAGAAGAGATATTTACAATAGAACTAACTGATAAACTACCGCCGAAAGTAGAAGATAATATTCAAGGATCCATTGAAGGTCATGGTAGGGGAGCAGGACCTCCGAGGATATGCAAATGTTCACAATGTGGATATGAAACACCTAAAGTCCGAGGAGTTCCCTGTAGAAATGATAAATGCCCTGAATGCGGTGCACCTTTATGTGGGCATGAATAGGGCATTTCATTTTTCTATTTCATAAGATCAAACCCTATTTTTCTTATTTGATAATCTTGCCTGTATCTTATCACTTTTTAACTCTCTGATGGCATCTTTAGCAATCCATTTAGCGCTTTTTGAATCAATTTTTAGAATTTCTTCAGCAAGTTCAATGGCCTTTTTATTAAGATTTAGGTTACGTTTCCCAATCTGTCTTAAAGCCCAATTAACTGCTTTTTTAACGTAAATACGGTTATCAGTTGATTCTCTTATTATTATTGGGAAAAATTGTTCAAAATTGGTATCAGGAGCTTTTTTATCATGGACTGCCAGGACAGCGATTAAAGTAAACGCAGCCCTTTTAACAAACATTTCTTCCCTAAGGCTCCACTCAAATACTTTCTTATAGGCAAATGGAGTTTTATGGAATAATTTCATACAGCACTGATCACAGACTGCCCATGTATCAAATTCAAAAGCCCAGTTATCCATCTGTTCTTTTGTGACAGCTTCAGGGTCTTCGATCATACAGGCCAGAATCATAGTCTCCTGGTAACCTGCCCCCCACAGTTCTTGGGCTAAAAGATGGTCTTTGCCAGTTTTCCTTGCTATTTGTTTTAGAACTGGCATACGGACACCAAACACTTTTTGGGGGTTTATCCCGAAACGGCCCATCCCTGCAACATCTTCGGGATTTGATGATGATTCTAATTCTCTGACGATTTCTTCATACTGCATGATTTAATCACTTAATCCATTTATTTAAGGAGAATATTCAAATTCACATTCCTTACATTTATATACATACCACGTGACACTCCCATTACATTTTGGACATTTGAATCTATTTCTTTGCTCTTCAACCCAGTTTTCTACCCCGATTTCTTTAATTCTTTCAAGATTATCATATATTTCATGACGATATTTGAATCTGGCCTCACCAGGGTGAGAATTTTTCAACTTCTTTTCTAGTAATTGGCAGGGAAATTCAGTACATTCAATACAAAAGTCTAAATTTTTATCTTCAAAGCAGCAGTTTCTGATTTTACACCGAAATTTACCTCTTCTTCGCTGTTTAAGATCAGAACCACAACCTAAACAGCTTTTTCCATAAGAAGGACATGCGCCACAAAAAACCCCGCATGGAGCTGCTTCATCTGGTATTCTGCCCATTATAATCCCCCATAATATATTTTTAGAAATTAATAATGTTGTTATGTGTTCAATTCTTAGCATCTAACAGAAATCCAATTTCAATGGTAATCCTCAAATGACTATTTTCAGATGTTTGTTCATTTGAAAATCTCCTTTTACCATCAACATGAAACAATAGACCTATTTTTTCATGACCGGGAAGCACATCTCTGTTAAGAGGTCCTCTTCAGGTGTTTCATTAGGGTCTGAGATGTAGGTTTCCATTGGCGGGCCTATGATTTCATAGCCGTTTTGGTAGGCGTGCTGAGCCAGTGCCCCTATTGCTGTTCCACATTCACTGTAAGGGCCTTTATATACTGTGGATAGAACCAGTTGTTCTGGAATTGTTTTTATTTTTACTCTACCTTCTTCTTCAGCTTCTCCTGCAAAAGGCATAGCAATTTCATAAATTAGCTCTTCTACTGGAACTTCCTCAGGGCTGTTGAAGTAAACACCAAATGGAGGACCCATTATTTGCAGTCCTTTGGCCATCATGAATCCCACAACTTCTCCCATTAGTACTGGGACCTCTTCATAAGATCCTTTGTAGTTTATGTACGCCACCTGCCTTTTTTCAACATTCTTCTCTACAATTTCCATTTTTCACACCTTTTAAAGATTTTCATTTTGTTTAATTTCTTCGATAAATCCTCTCACCCATTCTATCTCGGCCTTAAGACTTACTAAAGGCCTACTGAAAAGTGCAATTACATAATAGGGTGCATTTAGTTCTTTCTGAGTCTTAACAGAGCTTTCCAGAAATTTCACCCTGCCCTGGGTTGATTCTAAGTAATTTTCCAGGCACTCAATAACTTCCAGTGGTTCGAGATAGTTTAGATAAGCCAGGCCAAGATCGAAGGGGTTAATTAACTTTGTATTCCAAGAAATAAGACTTTTAAGCTGTCCTTTCAGGGTTTTTCTTCCCATATCTGTGATGGTGAATACCTTTCGCGAGGGCTTGCCTTCAACCTTTTCCATCTTTGATTCAACTAATTCTTTCTTTTCCAGTTTTTTTAAGACATAATAAATGGATGAAAAGCCAATTTGAGTCCAATTACGCATCCCCCATCCTTCAATAGTCTTCTCCAGTTGGTAGCCGTACTGAGGTTCCTCATATAATAGGCCAAGTATGGCTGTTTCTAAGTCTGATATTCTAGGCATAGAATATTCTATTAATATAATAATATAAAAAAGTTTCTAAAAATACAATAAAAATTTTCTGGAGAATTTTTAAATAAACTTATTTAACAGAGATATGCGGGATTAAAAGGATTTAATATTATATATCTATTATTTAACAGATTCTAATAAACTAATTCTAATATACAAGATAATTTTTAACATCCTAAATAATTCTAACATTTTACATACGTAGAAAATGCTAGTTTAAATAATTTTTAAGTATCCAGTCCCGTTTCCACACTTTTCCATCAGCTAGTATAAGCAGTAAAGCGAATATTCCCAGGATTAATATTCCATAGAGGCCCATTCCAAAACAGAATATCGTTTCTGAAGGATAAGACATGTAAAACCATGCTATAGGTTCAAGGGTATCGATAATCATGTGAAGAAGGACCGCAATCCAAACACTCCCAGTTTTTAAAACAGCATAACTGTAAAATATTCCTACAACAATTGTTAAGAGGAACATAACCATGTTTCCCAATAAAGGTTGTTCCGGGTAATTCATTCCCATAATAATCAACCCACTATGCCATAGCCCCCATATTAGGCCTAAGAGCAGAACACCCTTTATGCCTCCAAAAATGGGGAAAAGTCTGTCCTGTAGGTAAACCCTCCAACCATACTCTTCCCCAAAATAAAATGGCCAACCAACGAAAAATCCGATGCTTAAGTTTATTAAGAAAGTTAATGTGAAGGTGCTTAGACTATATTTGTCTAGGGGAGGTCCAAATTCCAGTAGATAATTTAAGAAATAAACCAAAAAAAGCAGTACTGTAAATATTACTCCCAGTATAAGATAATATTTAAGGTTCCTGCCAAAGGATAATCTGAGTAAGGATAGTTCTTCCATCCATTTTCTCTTTAAATTCATTGAAAAGAGTATTATAATGCTGAATACAGCAATCAGAATGGAAAGAGTAGGCATGAAACGGTAAATGGGCAATTGAATGAACTTATAAGGTATTATGGGTCCTACTAACATTTCCCAGAAGAAAACAATTACATATAAAGTAAATAATCCGAAGAAAATTTTCGATGGTCTTTTTATTCCTGTGTCCTTAAATGAAAAAAGGCAAAATATAGCCACCATCGCTGGAATCAGCATCTGAATCAAAGTACTGTATCCTGGAGCCTGAGTGATATCCTTGAAAGTAACATAAAGTAATGCATTGTAGGCAAATGTCAATAAAAGTGTAATAACTACAAAAAACAGTGCTTGCTTCTTTAATTGTGCAATATTAATTGAACTCTTTTCCGAACTCTTTTCCATAATTATCCCCCACATTACCAATATTTGCAAACTAAATATAATATTGTTCGATAAATTAATAATCTATTTCTAGTAGTTATAAACCGCTTCATGGTCATCAGGGAGTTTACGCCACATTTTATCCACCACAATGATAATAATGGCCACAATGTTGATTACAATACCAAATATGGTATAAAACGGTCCTTGGATCATATTGGGTATGAAGATTACTGTATCAGTAACGTTTAGAGCTCCATGGAATATAGTGGTTAATAAAAGGCTACCTTTAGAATGATTGTAGATCCAGGTAAGGAGAAATGTGATTCCAATATTATAATAAAATCTTTCTATAAATCCACCCATTCCCCCAGCATAAATACCATTTAGATGGAGTGGTAGATGCCAGAAAGTCCATATAACACCTAAAATAAGCGTTCCAACTAATGGTGAATAAAGATGTTGTAATCGAGGTAGAGCAAAACCTCTCCACCCTATCTCTTCTCTTAAAGGCCCACGAGTTAAAGTTACATATCCTGCGGCAATAATAATCACTGCAACAGGAACAGATGATAGTTGAGACCATATTTCATTAAAGGGAATTCCAACGTTTATAGAACTAATAAATACAGTCAAAAAGTATATGGCAGGAACTAAAAATATAGCAACTAAATACCATTTTAAGCCAACTTTCCATACATAAAGTTTGCTTAAAAGTTCCCTAATACCTTCACGACTGACTAAACCCCCACTTATTATATAAGCAGCTATAACACCATTAATAATTATTAAAAGAAGTAGCGCGATAGAACTCGTTGCCAGATCAATTTTGAGGTATGAAATGATTAGTGCACAAGTAATTATAAATGTTATTAAAAAAACTACCCCTCGTTTAAGGCTTTTAAATTCTCTCTTTTTGGGTTTAAAAATACCAGAAAGAATTATTGCAGCAAATGCTGGGCCAGAACCCCCAATAGCCATCACCAATATGTTTATCACTGGATCTTCTAGAGGAACTAACAAAGGTAAAAACATTACAGTCCACGTAATAGCAAAAGTCAAAACAAAATATGATTTCAATTGATTATTTTTGATTATTTCTGAAATAGAACCCATGCTATCCCCCCTTATAATATTCTATCACATTTGATATATAAAATACCCAATTCGTACTAACCTCTAATTTTATAATACTAAAACTAGTTAATCATTTAGCAAACAAAAGCATTCCAATAACTTTTTCACCATAATTAATAAAAATAGAATAAATAACAAAATATTTTATCTTCCAATTAGAATAAATAAAAAATAGAAAGAAAATGATTGAAATATTGCTCTTCCTCATCATGCTCTTTTTGGTGGCCCTACTTTCCCGTAAAATTGAAAAAATACCAATAACAGCGCAAATTATTTTCATTTTCGCAGGAATAATTAGCGGATGGCTTTTAACAGGTTTCGTGGATATTAAAGAAGCAGAAACATCCACCACAATACTTTTAATAGCAGAAATAGCCTTAGTACTGGTTTTATTCACCGATGCATCCCGTGTTAAACTGGAAGATATCAAATTAAACAATTTAATCCCCCGATTACTTACCATTGGACTTTTTTTGACCATAATTCTGGGAATCGCACTTGCAAGCTTAATATTCACAGACCTGACAATATGGGAGGCAGCCATAATTGGTGTGGTTTTAGCCCCTACTGATGCTTCATTAGGACAAATAGTGGTTAAAAATAAGAAAATACCCCTAAAAATCCGTGAAACACTGGAAGTTGAAAGCGGGTTAAACGATGGATTAGTTGTTCCCTTTTTGCTTGTTTTCATTGGCATTGGCATGGCTCAAGAAACATTTTCACCCACGGGCTACTTCATTAAGGTTGCATTAGAACAAATAGGGTTAGGAGTGCTGGCAGGTCTTTCTGTGGGACTAATTGGGTCATGGATGATAATAAAATCACAAGCACGTGGCTGGATAACTTCAGAGTATCAAAGAATCGCCTTTCTAGTGCTGGCGATAATATCCTTTATTGTGGCTGATGAGATAGGTGGCAGTGGTTTTATCGCAGCATTCATTGGAGGTTTAGCAACTGGATACATTACCCGGGATGCGAGTAAAGTTTTAATGGATTTTGCAGAAGCAGAAGGACAGTTTTTAAACCTAACTGTCTTTTTCCTTTTAGGTGTGATAATTGCAGGCCTAATACCGAATATTACATGGCAAATATTCCTCTATGCCATTTTAAGTTTAACGATCATCCGCATGTTACCGGTAAGCATATCCTTAATAAAAACTAAAATAAGCTTTGATACTGCATTATTCATAGGATGGTTCGGCCCGAGAGGATTAGCATCGATAGTACTGACCCTTTATGCTCTAAATAAGTTAGACACTTTTCCAGGAGAAGATACATTTATATTAGTGGTTTTTATCACAGTTCTAGCCAGTGTTGTGGCGCATGGCATGACTGCTTTGCCTTTGTCTCAGCTATATACTAAAAACAATAAAAATAGATAATTATTTTCTTAGGATATGATTAGTGATAATATCCTGATGCTGTATTTTCAACAACAACTTCTGCTGTACCAACTAATCATAATCTTTACCATTGACCTTGAAATTGAATTTCTCACTTAATTCCACTGGAACCATCTCCAACAATTCATCCTTATATTTCATATATTTTCTTCTCCTCAAACTATATATTGAATCTCCGGGAGATACGGATATAATTTATCCTAGTAAGCAATGATTACTACCCATATCCAACTGGGTTCTGACCCGGGTTCAACCAACTGATTTGGATATTAAAGTGGTGGGGTGATCAGCCCAATTTTAACCACAACTTATACCTTAGTCCTTAAATGATCTTCCTAATTTGTATAAGTGCTAATAAAACTATAAGGAGAAAAATCCATATCCCAATGGCTAAGTAAGTAATTTTATATGCACTTAAAGCTTCCCAGGTGTGCAAAGGTTTGATTCTCTGCACATAGAATGTTAAAACTCCGGATAAATTGATACAGACCAAGTTCACTAAAAATAGCAAAAAGGCCCCAATTGCTAAGTAGTAGTACCCTGCCCCTAATAAAAGACCAAAAACCGCTAAAGGAGGAAGTAAAGCAACCGCAACCATAACCCCAATCAATGCACTGGATACGTCTGTAGTGAATGCTATAGACCCGGCCATGCCAGATGCAAATGCCAGGAAAATACCTGCTATAGCAACATCAGTTCTTAAAGCAATGGCCGGAATAGAAGGATCGAAACTCACCAGACTCCCAACGATGAAAGAAATCACTATTGCAGTTCCAACACCTAAAATAATACTTTTTAGAGCACTAAGTGCAAGATCATAATCTCTAAGAACAGTTGCCAGAGACAAACCCATATTTGGACCTAAAAGCGGTGCAATAACCATAGCCCCAATGATAACAGCAACATTATTGTTTAAAACTCCAATACTAGCAACTAATGAAGATAAAATTACCATAACGAAATAGACTCTGGTGGGTTTGCTTATGGATCTGACGTTGGTATATAACTCTTCACGACTTATTCTTTCGCTTTTTTCAGAATTTTTTCCTTTATCTTCTGAAATACTGATTCCATTATTATTTTCTTCAATTCGAGGTATAGAAGCCTGGACCGGCATTATAAATATTCTAAATCCTTCTAAATGTGAATAACTTTTTTCCAATTGATCGAGAACACTTTCACTATCCTCAGTTGTTACAAGGATTTTATACAAAGTCAATCCATTTGATATCTCAAAATCCATTATTTCAATAACATTGTATTCATTAAGTAAATCCACCACTTTTTCTTTAAATCCTTTCGGAAGACTCATTTCTATCAAACGCAAGGTCATTATAAACACCTTTATTTACACACAATCATAGTCGAATCACATCAAAAACTCCTCTTCTTAAAAGAATCATATTTATAAAAATTAATAAAGACAAAATCCATATGATAAGAGCAATATTGGTCATTTTTTTCGCTCTTTTAACTTTTTCGGGAATTATAGGGCGAATTCTTTGAATAAGAAAAGTTAAAAGCCCTGCCAAGTTTATACAGACCATGTTCACCAAAAATAGTAAAAGAGCTCCTGATGCCAGGAAAAAATTTCCGGAACCCAAAAGTAATCCAAAAGATACCAAAGGAGGTAATAATGCCACTGCAACCATCACACCAACTAAAGTGGTTCTAAAACCTCTGGTAAAAGCCAGGGCACCCACAATCCCTGAAGCAAGAGCCAGTGTGACACTTCCCAATCCAACTTGGGTCCGGAGTAGTAATTCAGGAACAGAAATATCAACCACAGCAAAAAGTCCAATTAATAATGATATTATCAGTGCAGTTACAATGCCAGTAAAATTAGTTTTTAAAGCGTTTTTAGCCAAATCAATATCTCCAAGCACAGTGGCTAGGGACAAAGCCATGTTCGGACCAAATAGTGGCGCGATAACCATCGCACCAATAATAACCGCAACATTATTATTCAAAACACCAATGGCGGCAACTAACGAGGATAAAATTATCATAACTATATAAACATTTGAAACACGAGAAATATCTGATATATCCGCATAGATTTCATGACGACTTAGTCTATCCACCAGTTCCTTGGAACCAAGCATATCTACCAAGTCCTCCAGAATAATTGTATCTCTATCTTCTTCTTTTTCTTCCCCGGGTAATATTCTAACTGGCCCTTCTGGTATGGGTATAGAAGCCTCAACTGGAACTAGAATAACCCTAAAACCTTCAATACCTGCACATTGTTTTTGCAAGAGATTTAGGATGGCCTCGGTTTTTTCTCGACGAATCAATATATTTAAAATCAGTTGCCCCTCTGGTGATTCTGCTCGCCACATGGAAAGTACTTCATATCTTTCTAAAAGCTCATCTATTTCATTCCCACTCTTTGAAATAGGAATCATTGCTATAATTAAACGATAAGCCATTTTATCATCTTATAAAAATTATTAATCCACTAAATTCATATTAATTAATTGTTAATCGCCATTTATATTTTTTATTACTTTTCAATAATTAACACAATTTAATCTTCTATGGAATTTAAAGTCAGTATCATACGCCCACCACTTTTAATGGCTAGTTTAGTATCTTGTTGAAAAACTCGTTTAGTATACTATAAATTAACAGGAGTTATAATCCATAAACTTCTGAATATTATCATAAAAAAAATGTTAAAAACTTTACCTGATCTAATTATATTAAACCCAAAATTCTATACAAAAATTTAGATCAAGGAGCTATCTGATGGAAATACCGTTATTGAAAGATGTAGTCATAATTATTGGTTTATCAGTTATTTCCCTTTTATTATTCCGTAAAATGAAAATTCCTGCTATATTAGCGTTTTTCATCACTGGATTGTTAGCGGGCCCTCATGGATTGGGACTGGTACCCATTAATGAAGTGAATTTTTTGGCAGAGTTAGGTGTGATCTTTCTGCTTTTCACTATTGGAATTGAATTTTCCCTGGAAAAATTTTCACAAATTAAAAGGTATGTGATTATTGGTGGTTCACTACAGCTTATACTTACATTACTGGCAGTTTACATTATATGTTCAAATTTGGGCCTTGACAATTCAGAATCTATTTTTATAGGGCTTTTAGTTTCTTTCAGCAGCACAGCTGTGGTATTAAGAATTCTTCAAGAAAAAGATCAGATTTACAGCGTACATGGACAGATATCCCTGGGAATTTTGATTTTTCAGGATATTGCAGTAGTTTTAGTAATTTTATTCACACCTCTACTGGCCGGTGCGAGTACTGGGACTTTTAACAACCTGCCGTTATTAATAGCCATGGGAGTAGCTTTAATTGTATTCACTTTAATCAGCACCAAATGGATAGTTCCTGCACTTATACATTACATTGCCCGTTTTAAAAGTCGTGAACTATTCGCTCTAACCATAATTCTCATCTGTTTCGGAGTTACTTGGATAACATCAAGTATAGGCCTATCAACAGCCTTAGGGGCCTTTTTAGCAGGATTAATTATTTCTAACACAGATTACAGTCACCAAGCTCTAGGAAATGTATTACCTTTCGCAGACATTTTCATGAGTTTCTTCTTTGTATCCATTGGAATGTTATTAAATATTGGTTTTATAGCTGAAAATCTACTATTTATAGTCCTTATTGCCATTATTGTCATTGTTCTAAAGTCAGCCATAGCTGGTCTAACAGCGGGACTTTTAGGATTATCTTTCAGAGTAATGATCCTGGTTGGATTAATCTTAAGTCAAATAGGGGAATTTTCATTTATCTTGTCTGCAGCAGGCCTGAAACTCGGACTTATTAATGAAGACTTTTTCCAGATATTTTTGGCGGTTTCTGTGATAACAATGTCTATCACTCCTTTTATTCTCGCAATTGCCCCGCGAATATCTAATTTTTCTGACAAGCTACCATTACCCGACCGGATGAAACATGGTTTTTATCCATTTACCATTCCACAAGAAGAAGTTTTGAGTGATCATTTGATAATTGTTGGTTTTGGCATAAATGGGAAAAACATGGCAAAAGCCGCTTCAAAAGCTGAGATACCATATGTGGTTGTTGAAATAAATCCTGAAATCGTCAGGAACGAAAAAACTCGTGGAGAATCAATACATTTTGGTGATGCAGCTCATGGAACTGTTCTGGAAAATGTTAACATTGCAGAGGCGCGAATAATGGTTGTAGCGATATCAGATGCTATAGGGACTCGTAAAATTCTTGACATTGCCAAAAAACTCAATCCTAACATTTACATCATCGTCAGAACAAGATACATCCGTGATATGGAGAGTTTGTATCAGATGGGTGCTGATGAGATTGTGCCTGAAGAATTTGAAACTTCCATCGAAATTTTCAGCAGAGTGCTTGAAAAATATGATTTGCCAGAGGGAAATATTCATGATTTTATACATGAAATTAGATCAGATGGCTATGAAATGTTCAGAACTCTTTCAAGGGATGAATTAATCACTTCCACTTTAGATGAGAGCCAGGATATTGAGATAACTTCAACAATATTGGGTTCTGCTTCAGATGGGAAAACTATTGGTGAGTTAATTAAAAGTTTTGATCTTGAAATAGTAGCAGTTATGAGGGGACATAAAACCTTTAAAAATATTGATGCTGCTTTTAAACTTTCAGAAGGCGATCTATTAATTGTTAGTGGTGAAAAAGACCAATTATCAGGTTTTGAGAAATCGGATATCTAATTTCTTAAGGAAAGAATTATTGTGGTTTCGTAGAAAATCATTTTTTTGTTTTGAACGATAAGATATGTAGGGTTACTGCTATTCCCACTATGATAAGCAATATATAAAGATAATTTTGATTAAAAATGGCCATGGATATGATTAAAACAATCCATAAGAAGGAAATACTTTGAATTTTTACATCTAATGGAACACCTTGTTTGTTTCTATAATTTTCAATGTAACTTCCAAAGTATCTGTTATTTGAAATCAATTGTTCAGCTTTCTTTGAGCTCTTAGCAAAACAGAATACCGAAGCCAGCACCAGTGGAGTGGTGGGTAACACGGGGAGAACAACTCCGACAGCACCAATTCCCAAGCATACTGTTCCTAAACTAAAGAAAAATAAACGTTTCGACTCCATAGATGGCCCCGTTATTCAATTATCCCCAGTATTCGATTATCTTTTAATCATGTATAGGGAAATGTTTTTCAAACACTCTTAGAAGGTTTTTGGGTTCTTTTATGATGTGGGTTTCATACATTTTAGCCAGTTTTTCCACATGTTCAACATCTTCCTTCCTGATGGTTATCTTCAGATCCTTGCCATCAGGAAGTTGGGTTATGGTCACACCTTCTTCTACATCGGAGGGCAGTATGTACATGGGAACATCGGCTTTTTGACCCATTATGACTGCATTGGAAATCAGTGTATCTCCCATCCTCATGGCGATCTTGGCTACTGTGTTAGAGGTGGCTGGTGCAATTAACATGAACTCGTATTTACCTAACTGAATATTACCTGCTAAAAATGGTGCATTGGCATTGATTTCAACCCAGACCTTATCAAAATTGGTTTCAATCTCACTGGATATTCCATAATATTTTACCACCTGGTCTCCGGATTTTGAGATAAAAACTTCGATATCCACAAGGTCCCCATAATCTTTTTGTATTTCCAGCATGACTTTCATGGTTTCTAATATTTTATCACCAGCACCGGTGATGCCCCAGGCAACTTTAGGTTTTTTCATGTTTAAAAAACTCCTCTTAGTCTTTATTACTATTATTCTAACAAGAAATACTTGGAGGGAATGGAACTTACAAATATAAATCCCTGATTATCCCTAATGAAATTTCTTGTCGCTTCCACTCTTTCCTACTGACTCATTGCTGCAAATTTCTTTAACCCAGCTAATATCTAGTTTCAGAGTTCTGCTACGTGGGTTCCATGTCTTTTTTAGGGATGTGAATTGTTCATCTCTCAATCCAACATCAGAATATACTATGTCCTTTTAGAAAGAGTATTATATAGAACTGAGTTCTATATAAGTTTCCTTCCGATATATTTTTATTAACATTCTAACCAATTATATTTAATGGAAAAAAAATTACAAAAAGAAAAAATTAAAATCACCCCCCAGCGAATTGAACTAATCAGAAAACTAAGGGAATTAGAAAAAACTCATCCTTCATTTAACAATGTCTACCAAGCTATTAAAGAAACACATCCCAATATAAGCCGGTCCACAGTACACGAAAATCTTAAATTACTGGTTAAAAAGGGAATGATACGAAGATTTTATTATAAAGGCGAAACTCGTTATGAAATCAACCAGAACCTCCATATAAATCTAGTTGAAGCAGATGGAACCATAAGAGACGTTGAAAATAAAAAAATCAACGCCCATTTAAAAGAAATTGAAAGGATTCTTAAAGAAGATGAAAAAATCGAAATAAAGAATTTATTAGTGCTTATCGAATAGTTTCAACCCTTTTATATTCTTTCATCAAAAATTTTATGTCATTATAACTGATATTGCTAGATAAATTTATCTATAATAGATATTTAGAAGAATTTTTTGGAAAAATTTATTACCTCCAATTCACATGATCATTTCATGTCAATTATGGTATTTATAAAAAATGTGAGGGGTTAAATAGTGGGAATCGAAGGATGGATAATTATAGCCGGAATATGTTTTATAGGAGAGATGTTAACAACCGGATTTTTTTTGCTGTGGTTTGGAGTAGGAGCTTCAGTGTCTGCTGTACTAAATTATCTGGGATTCGATCCCATGATCCAGTTTATAGCCTTTATCCTAATATCACTCATTCTTATAGCAGTGTCCCGACCTTTTGCTAAAAAAATAACCAAAGAACCCCCCAGAAAAGCCGTTTCAGACAGATTAGTGGGTAAAAATGGAATTGTAATTGAAGAAATTCTACCAGAAACTGGAGGGGTGGTTAAAGTTGAAGGAGATGTATGGAGAGCAGTTTCACCAAACAAGATAGAAAAAGATTCAAAAATAATTGTAAAAAAAGTTGAAAGTGTCAAACTTCATGTTGAAATTTTAGATGATTAAAATATCAAATACGGAGTGATAATATGGACATAATAACATTGGGAATAATTTTACTTGTTCTGTTAATAATCGCAATCAAAGGAATTAAGATTTTAAGACCATATGAAAAGGGGGTCGTTGAAAGACTAGGTAAATATCAGCGCACCGTAGAAAGCGGATTAGTTGTAATTATACCATTTATTGAAACCATTCGGAAAGTTGATTTAAGAGAGCAAGTAGTTGATGTTCCTCCCCAAGAGGTGATCACCAAAGACAACACCGTGGTTGTCGTGGATTGTGTAATATTCTATGAAGTAGTAGATCCCTTTAACGCAGTATACAACGTGGTAAACTTTTATCAGGCCATAACTAAACTTGCTCAGACCAATTTGAGGAACATTATTGGTGATCTAGAACTGGATCAGACATTAACCTCCAGGGAAATGATTAACACCCAACTAAGAGAAGTGTTAGATGAAGCCACTGATAAATGGGGTACTAAAGTCGTTCGGGTGGAGATTCAGCGAATTGAACCTCCTAAAGATATTGTGGAGGCCATGTCCAAACAAATGAAAGCTGAAAGGATGAAAAGAGCTGCAATACTCGAAGCTGAAGGTTACAAACAATCTGAAATCAAAAAAGCAGAGGGAGATAAACAGGCAGCTATTCTCGAGGCTGAAGGTAAAGCAGAAGCCATTAAAAAAGTGGCTGATGCCGATAAATACCAGGAGATCGCCATTGCGGAAGGTGAAGCTAAGGCAATACTCAATGTTTATGGGGCAATACACGAAGGAGACCCCACCAATGATTTAATAGCAATTAAATACTTGGAATCCCTTCAAAAAATTGCGGATGGTCAGGCTACCAAACTATTCTTACCTGTGGAGGCTACAGGAATCTTGAGCTCCATTGCTGGAATATCAGAAGTATTAAATGATGATAATAGAAGCAAAAAAGAAAAAATTGAAGAAAATATAAGTGCCCAGAATCCAATGCGATAAACACTTATAACTTCTTTTTTAATTTCTTTTTATTGGAATATTTCTTCCCAATTACCCTTCTTTTAAGTTAATTATTGCTTTAAAAACATTATACTCCTTAAATAGATGATAGAAATATTTATTAAAGTTTACCTTCAAAATAATTAATCATGAAGTCCAGAGCAAGAAATTTAATTTTAATTGCAGGACTCATTCTGGTTCTATTTTTATCCCTAGGCGCATTAAGTGCTCACCAACCACGTCTAGATACTGAAACTTACGTTTCTATTGAAAATCCGATCATAGTGGATAATCCAGAAATTTCTCAAGCATTCTACGGCAATTTAAAGGGAACATCAGCTTATTATCAGATAAATTCAGATAAACCATTCAAATTATATCTCAACTTGCTGGTGCCCACCAGCCCAGGACAGGGTGGTGAGTTCATCTCGGCACAAGTGACTGATGAATCTGGAAAGGTAGTGATGTTTTTAAACGGAACTAACTCAACCTGGACCCCCTATTTTGAGGAATTTGGAGGAGATTATTATCTTAAAGGCCCGGAAGCCACTCTTGAAGTTCCAGCAGGAACCTATAACATTAAAATATTCAATTCGCAAAACCAGGGAAAATATTCATTAGCTATAGGAAAAATTGAGTCATTCCCTGTCAACGAAGCCCTAACCGCCCTATTGACTTTACCTCTCTTAAAAGAGCAATTCTTTGCCAAACCAATCACCACCATTTTTTTAGAGTTTTTGGGAATTATTCTTGCACTAGGAAGTCTAATTGTTCTCTTCACCCTTATGCTAAAGTCCCTGAAGTCTGAAGAAATGGAAGAAATTACTCTTAAGGTATTTAAAGCCATAAAACCAGTATTATGGTATGGAACAATTATTACTGTTGTTGTTTGGGCTTTGGTAATGTACAACAATCCTCTAAACATATTAGGGTTAGTCAACACTCTGGTTCTAGTAATAATCATAATAATGACCTGGTTGGTTGGTTCAAAAATTTCAAAGGCCATTTCTGGGAATATACCCATAATATCTTCTATTTTACTGATTATTTTCTGGGCGATATTCGCATTTTTGGCCATATCAGTCATTTAAGGTGATTTCATGGATGAATTTGTAGATTTAATGAAAAAACTAAGTCAGATGCAGAGTGAAGAACGTTCTGAAAAGATCAAAGAGTTGGAAGTAGATTGTGTGTGTCCCACCTGCCCTACTTACAACGACTGCGCCAAAGAAAATGGAGAAAACGTTTTTTGCATCACAGGGAAAAGTAAGGATTGTATAACTATGGAACTGGGATGTTTGTGCCCCACTTGTCCCTTAGCCCAGAAATATGGGATAGGAATCATGTATAATTTTTACTGCCACCGCGATAATGAAATAGAGCAGAGATAAAATCATGGCCCATAATGTAGTTTAGAGGTTGTAATCCATCCCTGATCTTTTTTTATACGTTATGTATTCTAAAAAATAATAATCGAATATATCGGTGAAATATGAATTTAGAAGCTATAATTATAATCTTTGCAGCTAGTATGGTTGAATTATGGATGGGAATTCCATTAGGGCTTGTTTTAGATGTAAATCCTATATTAATTGCCATTACAGCTGCTTTAGGGGCCATTTTATCTGCATTTATTGTAATCACAATTGGAGACAATTTGAGGAATCGTTTAATTAAGTGGAAATATAAGGATGAACAGGAGTTAGAAAAAAGTAGGTTGTATGAAATCTGGAATAAGTATGGAGTGATAGGATTAGGATTGTTATCACCCTTACTTTTTGGTGCACCACTGGGTGCTGCAGTGGGTGTTGCACTGGGCGCAGGTAAGGAACGTCTACTTATATGGATGAGTATAGGCATTCTAGTTTGGAGTATTGGCTTAACTCTAGCCGGATTAATGGGTTTTTTGGCCCTAGAAAATGCGGTATAATACTCTCTGAATTATTCAATCCATTTTATTGTCTGGAATAATTTTTTATGTATAATTCTTTTAAATCTATAAATAATATCAATACAGCCCCTTATGAGAAACATTTAATAGATGATCTGACGAAACATTTAATAGTATATCGGGCTAACTTTACACTCAGAAGAAGTTAATTAAGCTTATGAAATGAAGATATTGATTTTATCATAACATCAACCAACTAGAATTAGCGTTGATATTTAGTGTTATTAGAAGGTGTAAAATTGGAAAAGATAAGGATAGCTATAATTGGTATTGGCAATTGTGCCAGTTCACTGATCCAGGGTATCTACTATTACAAAGACAAAAAGCCAGATGATGCCATAGGGCTCATGCACTGGGAAATTGGCGGGTATGAACCCTCAGACATGGAAGTTGTGGCAGCATTTGATATTGACGCACGTAAAGTAGGGATGGATGTGAACGAAGCCATTTACGCGCCACCAAACTGTACCAGCATATTCTGCCCTGACATCAATACAAGTGGAGTCAAAGTAGAAATGGGTTGTCTCTTAGATGGAGTAGCACCCCACATGGCAGATTATCCTGAAGAACATACCTTTGTTGTTTCAGAAGAGCCAGAAAAAGGTAAAGAAGAAATTGTGAAAATACTCCGGGAAACCCAGACAGAAATTCTCCTAAACTACTTACCTGTGGGATCAGAAAAAGCAGTACGATTCTACGCAGAATGCGCCCTGGAAGCAGGTTGTGCATTCATAAACTGCATGCCCGTATTCATTGTCAGTAACCAGGAGTGGGCTGCCCGATTTGAGGAAAAAGGAATTCCAATGGTCGGAGATGATATTAAAGCCCAAATCGGGGCCACTATCACCCATAGAACTCTGGCCAACCTCTTCAGAGAAAGAGGGGTGGAGCTGGAACGAACCTACCAGCTTAATACTGGGGGGAACACCGATTTTTTGAATATGCTTAACCGGAACCGTCTTGACTCTAAAAAAGAATCTAAAACAGAGGCAGTTCAGTCAGTTCTGGGTGAAAGATTGGATCCAGATAATATACACATTGGCCCCTCAGATTACGTACCCTGGCAGAAGGATAACAAACTCTGCTTCCTCAGAATGGAGGGTAAAACCTTTGGAGACGTTCCCATGAACATTGAACTACGTCTCAGTGTGGAAGACTCACCAAACTCTGCAGGATGTGTGATAGATGCCATTAGATGTTGTAAGTTAGCCCTTGAAAGAGGTATTGGCGGGCAGCTCACATCCATCAGCGCCTACACCATGAAACACCCCCCAGAACAGTTCACCGATGATGTGGCTGTGGAAATGGTGGATGAGTTTATTGAGGGTAATAGGGAACGATAATAATATCCTTTTTCCCATCAAAAACTTATTAAAACATCATTTTATGGCTAAAAAATAATTCTGTTATAAACTTTTATTTTATTTGTATGAAAAGCCATAATGCATTTGAACATATTATTTTCATAATTTTTGGATAATAAGCAAGAATAAGATGAATACAGATATCAACAACACAACCCAATTATGAAAAAATTTCTATCTTTCTCAGCTTGTATTGTAGAGTTTTAAGGTAAGGATATAAGGAAGTTCGCACTATCTATATAAGGAATTAAAGATTCTATTCATGACAAGTTTATCCAATGTGTGAGGATCACCATGACGAAGATAAGGCTAATTGAAACCGCTTTTAGGGATGCACATCAGTCACTCCTGGCGACACGGATGAGAACACAAGATATGTTACCTATCGCTGAAAAAATGGATAAGGTAGGATATTTCTCACTGGAATGTTGGGGTGGGGCTACCTTCGACACCTGCATCCGCTACCTTAACGAGGACCCCTGGGAAAGGTTAAGGAGCCTAAAAGAGCTGGTGAAGAAGACTCGACTGCAGATGCTTCTACGAGGACAGAACCTTGTCGGTTACAAACATTACCCCGACGATGTGGTAAAAGAATTCGTGGAAAAAGCCTATACAAATGGAGTGGACGTATTTCGAATATTTGACGCATTGAACGATGTTCGTAACATGGAAATAGCAATAAAAGTGGCTAAAGAACAGGACGCCCATGTGCAAGCAACATTAAGTTACACCACTAGCCCCTATCACACTATTGATAAATTTGTGGAAATAGCTAAGGAATTAGAAGCCCTGGAATGTGATTCACTGGCTATAAAGGACATGGCAGGACTTATATCACCCCATGATACATATGAAATAGTTAAAACTTTAAAAGATGAAACTGACCTTTTAATAAATCTGCACTGCCACTGCACCAGTGGTATGACCCCCATGAGTTATTATGCTGCATGTCAGGCTGGTGTTGACCTTTTAGATACTGCCATATCACCATTATCATGGGGAGCATCCCAACCGCCCACTGAAAGTGTTGTAGCAGCCCTCAAAGGAACACCTTTTGATACTGGGTGCGATTTAAAACTCTTAACCGAGATTAAAAAGTATTTTGAAGAAATTAGAGAAAAATATAGCGGTATTCTTGATCCAATTACCGAACGAGTTGACACTGATGTTCTCCTCTACCAGATACCTGGAGGAATGCTCTCCAACTTTGTTTCTCAACTGAAACAACAGGATGCACTGGACCGTTATGAGGATGTTCTGAAAGAAGTTCCAAGGGTTAGAAAAGATCTGGGGTACCCACCCCTGGTGACCCCTACCAGCCAAATTGTTGGAATACAGGCAGTTATGAACGTTCTTGGCGAAGAGAGATATAAAAATCCATCCAAAGAGGTTAAAGAATACGTTAAAGGATTCTATGGAAGGCCACCAGCACCTATTAACCCCGAAATTGCCCATAAAATAATAGGTGATGAAGAACCTATAACTTGCCGTCCTGCAGACCTCCTGGAGCCAGAACTGGAAAAGTTCCGCAAAAAAGGAGAAGAAATGGGCATCATCAAAAAAGAAGAAGATGTTTTAACCTTCACTCTCTATCCTGCTGTTGCCCCTAAATTCCTAAAGGGTGAAGCAGAAGAAGAACCATTAACACCACCTAAAAGTGATTCTCCCGGTGAAGAACATGCTTCATTGCCAACCGAATATCAGGTGGACGTTGATGGTGAAAGTTTTCAAGTTAAGGTTGTTCCCACTGGTTTTATGGAAATAGAATCCATAAATGAGTCTAAAAGCTCGGGCCCTGTGGAAGGTGGGGTTAATTCGACCATGCAGGGAATGATTCTGAAGTTAAAGGTTAATGAAGGTGACAATGTTAAAGAGGGAGATGTAGTGGCTGTTTTAGAAGCCATGAAAATGGAGAATGATGTCCATGCCCCAGAATCAGGAGTGGTTCAGAAGATCTTTGTGGAAGAAGGTGACACTGTGGGCACCGGAGAAACATTGATGGTCATCAAATGATCCCATCATCTTTTTCTTCAAATTTTATTTTTGATCAAAATCCTATCTTATCCTAAAAAACTAAATACTCTAGTTTTATAATTTTTTTTGAAGTAATTCTTTAAATGAATTCATCTCCAGCATTTCATGCTCTTTCCAATATTCATAATCTGCATTGAGAGCATCCTTATGCATTACCTTGTCTTTCATTTTCTGGAATGAATATTCAAGCCATTTATCTGATTCTATTCTTTTTTCCCCATTTAAGAAGGTATAAACTTCATTTGCAGCTTTATCAGCCGATTTTTGAGCACTTTCAGGGTCAACAATTGTGCTTGGTAATGTCCCAATAGTATCCAAAGAATATATTGTTTTTACCCCTGATACGCTCAATAATAAGCGTAGATATTGGTGAACTTCTTCTAGACCAGACCCTGCAGTTGTTGATACTGTTACTCCTGATTTTCCAGCAAGTCTTAGAGTATGATACCAGTTTACCAGTCTATCCAGAAAAGTTTTCATCTGTCCTGATACATGTAAGGCATATACTGGAGATCCCCAAATAATTAAGTCAGATCCCATCATTTCTTCCTTTAAAAAGGCCATATCATCTTTTTTATCAAGGGGACACTGTCCATGAGTCATACAGGACCAGCAACCAGTACATGATTGGATATTCACATCCCCGGCCGTGAATAAGGAGTATTCGATGGCTCTATTTTTCTCCAAGAGTTTGTCTATCATCATTTTCGTCAGAGTGTAAGTGTTTGATCTTTTTTGTAAGGGGCTGCCTATAAATCCAAATATTTTGATCTCTTCATTTATTTTCATTTTTATGCTCCTTAATCAGAATTTGCATATAAAATTTTCCATAAATTTTCAGCAAATTCTTGTTTTTCTTTGCCCAATACTCCAAAAAACTCCTTATTAATAGTTTCAGAAATTTTTGATGCTTTTTCTAGAGTTTTCAATCCTTTATCAGTCAAATGTACATATTTCGCCCTTGGGTCTTTACCTTCCTTTATTCTATCAATGAAGCCTTTGTCTTCCAGTGTTCTGATAATTTTTGAAGTTACCATGACATTGGTCTGGGTGAAGTTGGCCAGTTTAGTCTGGGTAATTGGTTTTCCCTCTTTTTCAAGCCAGGCCACCCCCAATAATAGAGCGAAGTGACTGTGGGTTAAATCAACTTTTCTAAGAGATTTGTTGATTTTACGTTGCCATAGATATGTGATTTTCCAGAATAATATCCCAGTCATTTCTTCAGGCTCTTCCAGCCATTTGTATAAGTTATTTTTCATTTAATCGCCTGTTATGATTTTTGTGACTTTATTATAAATATTATAACCTTTGTATAATATATACTATGATTATTATATATAATGATTATATAAATTTATTGGTAAATTTATTTATGAAATAATTCAAGACATAGTAATGGAGAGATATCAATGAGCTTGAAAGATATTTATTCAAGAATAATATCAAAATCAGAGGCAAATAATAGTTTTATATTCATTTTAAAGAATAAATTACCATTTTCCCACCATTAGGGGAAGATTTTATACTTCAAGAAGATGAAATATCCTGCAAGGTTAAGGTAGAATCTTATCCCTGCACCTGCAGAGGGCCAGAACGACCCCATGAACATTACTTTATAAAATGGAATGGATTGCAACCCGGAAATAAAGTAGAAATTAGAAAAAATAGCTCTAAAAATAATGAATATACTATAAAAACATTCTTTTAAAAATACCATCAAAAACTGAAGAATAATAACTTAAATTAATCACTTAGTTACGTATTCGGTTTCATCCCCAACCCCAGCAAATTTAAAGGCCCTTTTACGCCTCATACATGACTCACAAACTCCGCAGTGCTCTGGTCCACCCATGTAACATGAATAACTGATATTCATTGGTGCGCCTATCTCTTCACCCATTTTCACTATTTCTTTTTTATCCATCTGGATCAATGGGGCTTCTATCTGAACATTTTCCAGGGATCCTATTTCCAGGACTTGATTAAATGCATCTAAAAATTCTTTAGAATTATCAGGGAATGTTGCAGCTTCTTCTAAGTCCCAACCCACAATTATCTTCTCGGCACCCTCTGCCTCTGCAAATGATAATGCAATGGAGGTGAACACCACATTTCTACCAGGAACCCACACTTTCCGGGCGGTTTCATCACAAACTCCTTTATCATCTAACTGTTCTACTCCTAGTTTTGGAACATCTTCATCACTGGTTAAGGCAGAGCTACCCAACCCTGAGAGCCATGGTAGTTCAATAACTGTGTGTTTAAGATCTAATTCGTCACATATCGCCTTTGAAGATTTGATTTCCATCTTGGCACTTCTCTGACCATAATCAAATGTTATAGCGTGAACTTCATAATCTTGAGCCAAAATGGAAGTGGATACAGTAGAGTCTAATCCTCCTGAAAGGACTGATATCGCTTTTTTTCTGTTTGGATTGTTCATTTTCAGCACTTTTATAGAATAACTATTGCTTAGACTTCAATCTTAAGGTTCGATCCTGGATAGATTTTTCATAGTCCTCGTCGGAAATATTTGGATCCTTGAGTTGGTTGAATATGTTACAGGGTAGTTTTGAACATTTCCCACAATTAACGTACACATTATCATTAACCGCACAGTTGAAAATGGGGCAAATCTTTTCTGGCATTACTTCCTCTGCCCAAAATGTTTTTCCTTTAATTTCATAGCATCCAGGGCATTGTTGTTCAAAAAACTCACATTCTTCACAAATTAGTCCACATGCTGCAATATCCATAATTTTATTCACCCAAATTTGTTTTTTGGTTAATAATCCTTATAACATCCTTTAAAGGAATATCCATCTGATTTGAAACTTTTCTGGCATCCTCATATTCAGCAGTTACATTTACTATTTCTCCATCTATCTCTGCCACCTTCACCCTCACTGTCTTGACTTGGCCGTTAAAATCAATCTTTAACGGGATTACCTCCCGCTTTACTATGTTCCTGTGCACATAAGGAATGATTCTAACTCCAAGGGTCCCTGTTTCACGAATTATAATCTCTGAAAGAACATCACACATATCTAATTTAGTAATCACTCTTAAAAGATGTCCTGGCCTGTTTTTTTTGGCTATAGTGGGAATTATAGTAACATCCAAAGCCCCTTCTTCCATTAACCTGTCCACAGTGTGGCCTAATATTTCTCCGGTAACATCGTCGAGGTTAGTTTCCAGGATGGAGATTGTATCAATGGGAAGTGGAGTAGTGCCTGTAACTATCCGTAAAACATTAGGAAATTCCAGATCGAGTTTTCCGGCACCATAAGAAACATTCTGGTTAATTATCACTGGATAAAAATCAGTGAATTCATCCACCATATTTACCAGCAAAGCAGCACCAGTAGGAGTAGTTAATTCATAATTTACAGGACCACCTATGACCGGGACATTTTTAAGTATTTCCAGAGTGGCAGGTGCAGGTACACTCAGATTTCCATGTCTAGTTTTTATTCTGCCCCCTCCAAGGGCAGGAGGAAGTCCATAAACTTTTTTAGCCGCAAATCCTAGCTCATGAAATGCATATGAAGAGCCCATTATATCTGCAACAGCATCAGCAGCTCCAACCTCATGAAAATGGATTTTGTCAAGACCAATGCCATGCACATGGGATTCTGCGAGTGCCAGTGTTTTGAACACTTTTTTAGCGAATTCTAAAATATCTGGTGTGACTTTTTCGTGGTTTATCCCATCTAGAGTTTCAATTAGATCGTTATAAGCTATGGAGTTGTGGTCAGAACATTGGACATCTGCAAAAACGGACTTAATCCCTGATTTTTTGATAAGGCCTATTGTAACATTCACTTCGCCAAAATGAGACCCATAATATTCCATGATGTCTTTAACTGATTCAGGATCTGCTCCTGAGTGAACTAAGGCCCCTATCATCATGTTTCCAGATATTCCTGATTGTTGAGGGTCAATTACTATCACCATAACTTTAAATCCTCCAAGATTACCATTTATTCTTTTTAAACCCGATTAATTCAAGCATTAGTCCCTATTTTATGCTTATTTTATGTAATTATAAATCTATTTAATGTCATTAAAATGGTTGATGTATGCTTTTCTCATTTTCTAGGAAATTTTATATAATTGATTCTATACTATAATAAAATGACTCAAAAAGAGTTTGACTCACAACTATGAGGTGAAATATATGAAAAGAAGAAGGAGTAGGACTATTTTAGATAGGAAAGGGTTTATAGAGAAGATGATGGCCGATACTGCGAAAACTATCGACAGTATCAGTAAGGACATCAATAAATCCATTGTTGACTACACATTTGTCCCTGGAAAAGATATTCTCGAGACAGATGAGAGTGTTATCGTCCATGTAGACTTGCCAGGTGTTGACAAGAAGGATATTGATCTGGATGTCACCGAAACCAGGGTTCGAGTTAAAGCCAGTTTCGACATTGAACAGGAGATAAATCGTGGCAGCCACTTAACTCTACATGACCGAAAATCGGGGGTTGTTCGCAGAACTGTAAGACTACCCAAGAAGGTTATTCCCCAGGAAGCTGAAGCAGAATTTGAAAATGGCGTCCTCACTGTAGAAATTCCCAAACAGGAAAAAACCGAAAGCTTCAAAGTTAAAATCAAGTAACTCGACAAATAGGTTTCATTTACCTATTTTTTTATTTTTAACTTTTTTTACTAATTATGACTTTTTTATAATAAATCTCATTTCAGTTGAATCTAAAATATCCCTAAGACTTATGCTCTAAATTCAATAAATGATGATCAGAGGTTAAAAAATTGAAATTAAGTTGGAAACAGATAAAAAGAAAAATAGGCTTTCGAGGGCCTGTAATGTTAATGCTGGTTATTTTTCTACCCATTCTAATGATCATATATTCACCGGTGAAAATAGTTTTAGGTTCACTTAATGGAGTTATGACCTTCAGTTCAGTTATTTTTATTTCATGGATGATCTTGTCAATTTTTGCTGGTCGTGGAGTTTCTTGTGGTTATCTGTGTCCTTACGGGGCTTTGCAGGAAGTGATGGGTGGATGGATACTCAATAGAAAAGCAAAATCTAGTAAAGCTACAAAAATTAAATATTTATCGTTTGCATGTTTTTTAGGTTTGATAATCTATTCTAGAATAGCCATGGGAGGCGTCAGAGGTTTTGATCCTCTTCTTATTAGTTCTCAACTGAATTTTGTGGGAATAAACAGTTTTGGAGTAATGTTTATTGTCTTAATTTTTATGGTAGGAGTAGGGTTATTTAGCTTGTTAGGTAACAGGGCATTTTGTTGTTATCTATGTCCTCAAGCAGTTTTCCTGAACATTGCCAATAAAATATCGCGATTTATTAGAATTCCTTCCTTAACCATTAAGGCAGTTCCCGATAACTGTAATGATTGTAAACTTTGTAACCATGCCTGTCCTATGGGTTTGGAAGTGGAATCTATGGTTAACAAAACTGAAACGATACATTCTTTGGATAATTCTGATTGCATATTATGCGGTGACTGTATTCGTGCATGCAAAAAAGAAGCAATAGCTTACTCTTTCAACATCCCTGAAAAATAGAGTAGAAAAAAGATTCAGATCTAATAAAAAGGAATTTGATCTCTCATAATGATATATTATTCACTAAGAAATGATAGATCACTTTTTATCAGGTAAATTTACCATGTGAAAGGCGTAAAAACGGGCAAATCCACAGTCCCGGCAACGTATTTTGATGTTATACTGATCTACCTCTACATCATGAATAGTGGCATCTCCACAGTTATAACAGCTGGCACCTTTTTCAAGTTTCCATTTTTTCACAACCATTACTTTTCCTCCTTCTCTACACCCTTAACAAGGTAGTAACGAGCAGCCCCACAATTAGTACACCATATTTTCGCTTTATTCATATCTATTCTGATTCTCTGAACAGCATTTTCACCACAGTAAAAGCAAGGAACTTCTTTTTCTAATAACCATGTTTCAGCCCGTTCTGATTCCTTTTGCTTATAGTTCACTATGATACGTTTTATAGGAACTTCTAGAATGGTATATTTCTCACCTTCCAATGACTCCATTATCTCTTCAACTATTTTGTCAGTTTTATCCTCATCAACCACACTACAGATGAGCATAGCATCATTAGCATAGTCCCTGATGAGCCCCACCGCTGATTTAGGGTCTTCTTTTATGGAAAATCCTTTCCAATCCTGAGGAGACATACCTTTATATTCAAGAACATAGAACCCAGTAATACCTGCATCAACAAGGGCATTCATGGCTTTTCCCAGGTTTTCTACTTCAACAAAGACTCTAAGATGAACTTTCAAAAATAACACCTCCATTTGTTGATCTGGCCATATACTACCGTTGGAATATCCTAATTATCACCGGCTATTACATACGCTAGATAATTTTAATGATATTTATGTTACCATATATCTAAATAATTTATCCATATAGTAGTAACATGCATTATATCAATGCCAAAAAATAATAAAAACAGAGTTATTCTCCTTATTTAGAGTTAAATATTAAGAATAACACCCCCTTAGTAATATTTAGAATTAATAGGTGTTTTTAATGGAAGAAAAAGGAATATCTAACTCCATTTATGAATTTATGTCAGAGGCGGGGGTTGAAGTACCCCAATTGGTGGAAGCTGGTCTGGAGCTTCTGGCAGGAGTTGAGAAAACAGAAAAGTTAGAAATAGCTCTGGAAAAACAAATCAGGAAATCCTTGGAAGATATAAACGTAGTAGTATTGATTGTGGCTGGTATTCGTGTTGAGGATGATCTTAAAAATCATCGCATTGAAGGGGTTGATGTTGAGGATGATCCTGCATACTTGTACTCGGATGAGGTTCTGGGAATGGCTATTGCCAACCAGATCGCTGGTAGCAAGGCCATATTTAACTTTAAAAGATATGATGAGGCAAAACCGGGGATAATTGGAACGTTAGGCCCTATGCTTGACGATGTTTTCGCCGGACTGGTTGCTGGATGCATGTCCAAACTTTTTGAGGAGTGATAAACATCATGAACACTTCAAAAGAAAAAGAAGCCCATTCAAATAACAAAATAATGGAAAATCCTCCTTTTAGTTGGCAGGGCTTTATAGGTCTGATATCTTTCTCCACCATACTACCCCTGAATATACATAGCACCATCCAGGAAATGGCAAGGTTCACATTTTTATGGCCCTTAATTGGGGCTTTCATTGGAATAATTGTGGGAGGCTTCGGATGGTTACTTATCGATCCCATCCATCTATACCCATTGTTATCAGCTGCACTGATTTACAGTCTGGCCATATCCTTCACTGGCTTCCATCATCTGGATGGATTGATTGATTTTGGTGATGGTTTAATGGCCCATGGTAGTCCAGAGCGTAGAATAGAGATTATGAGAGATAAACGAATCGGAACTGGTGGTTTGGCTATCCTTCTAACTGTTTCCCTCATAACATTCACATCCATAGCAAGTGTTCCCATGATTTACATCTTTCCCGCCCTTTTGGTTTCTGAAATAGCTGCCAAAATTAGTCTGGTAAGCTGTGCAACTTTTTCAAAATCACTGGATAATGGCACTGGAATGTACTTTATAAAGAATATGAACTGGAAATTACTCATGATTTCGGTAGTTTTAACCCTCCTTATAGGATTCTATGCATTTGAATACATTGGGATCATGGGAATAATAGGAGGAATTATTTCAGGAATTATAATGGTCTTAATAACCAGAAGAAGTTTTAAATATACTACTGGAGATATATTGGGAGCATCAAACGAAATAGGGAGAATGTTATCCCTCTTAGTCATGGTTATATTCATTTTATGGGGTTTTTAGATGGAAGTTAAAGTTTTACGGCTGGATCACCGCCGGCAACGTGATGCAAGAATTACGACCCATGTTTGCTTAACTGCAAGGGCATTAGGTGCTACCGGAGTATTTTTAAGCGGAGATCATGATAAAAAGCTCATAGAAAATGTTCATGATGTGGCTAAACGTTGGGGTGGTGAATTTCGAGTTGAATACCATAAAAAATGGGAGAACTTGCTGAATGAATGGAAAAATAATGGTGGAGAAATAATTCACCTAACCATGTATGGTGAGCCTGTGCAGACTGTTGCCCCCAAAATCCGGGAATCACTCCAAGATAAACTGGTGGTGGTGGGTGGTTCTAGAGTGCCCAGCAAAGTGTATCAAGAGGCGGATTGGAATGTTTCTGTGACCACACAACCCCACTCTGAAGTTTCATCACTGGCTCTGTTTCTCCACATGTTATATGATGGTAAAGAATTAGAATTAGAGTTCGAAGGTGGGGATATGAAAATTATACCCTCACAAAAGGGTAAAAACGTGAAAATTAGGGATAAAAGAAATGATGATGATCCTAAACTGAGAATATGAATCCCAAACCACCGATTACTAATAATTATATTAAAATCCCTAATTAAATCAGCTTATTTTTATTTTCAATATTCTATCGTCACCATTTTGGGGTGTGCCGCGACCATCACGGTTGGAAGTGCAAATGTAGAGGTATCCTTTATATTCCACCACTTCACGGATCCGGCCAAATTGTGTGAAGAAAGCCTTTTCCCCCATAACAGAACTCCCATCACTAGAAAGAGTTAATTTTCTCAACTGAGTGCCTCTTAAACCTGCCATCCAAACAGCGTTCTGGTAATATGTTATCCCTGATGGAGCCAGGGTGAATTCTGTGTATGCCCTGATTGGTTTGATATATCCAGTTACGGTGTTGTTTCCCTCATAATCTGGCCATCCATAGTTTTCCCCCTTCTTGATTATGTTTAACTCATCATTGGCCTCATCACCGTGGTCAGACGAGTACATAATTCCAGTAGGCCCCCAGACAATCCCCTGAGGGTCACGATGCCCATAACTGTACACGTAAGTTCCAAATGGATTATCAGACGGTATTGAACCATCCGCATTGATTCGTAGTATTTTTCCCCCAAGTGAATTCAAATCCTGCGCCAGTGCAGTGTTTCCAGCTTCTCCAGTAGTTGCGTAAAGTTTTCCATCAGGACCGAACTTCAATCTACCCCCATTATGTATTGCTGCTGCTGGAATATTATTCACTAGAACCGTCTCATTAGTTAAAGTATCATTCAGAATAAAACGTGAAATTTGATTGTTATTACCATTAGTATAATAGAGGTAAATGTAGTGGTTTTCATTGAATTTGGGATCTACTGCAATTCCCAAAAGTCCTGATTCACTATTTTGAGTTACAGTAATGTTTCCCACCGACTTAACATTAGTTCCTTCAAGAATGCTAACCTTTCCACCACGTTCTGTGAATATCAGACTGTCATCAGGTAAGAATGCCAGTGCCCAGGGTACTTCTAGGTCCTTTGCTATTGTTTCTGCACCATAAATTGTTTCATTGACACTTTTCTCTGGAGTAAATAGCATGAAAACTGCAAAAATTGCTATTATAATAAGTGGTATTGCAGTGATAACCAGGAAACTTCTTCTCATCCCATATCCCCATTTTTATTTATTTAATTTAAGTTACATTAATTTTTGGAAAAATGAATATATGAACATTTAAAGAATTTTAAAGAAGAATTATTTAAAAGAATTTGAACTTAGAAAAATAGAAAAATATCCATACACATCACACGGGTGTATAATATGATCAAAATAATTGACCACTTACTGGTGCAGGAAAAGCTCACCCTAATTAGGGAAGAAGAAATAGACAGAATCAATTTTAGGGGAGGAATAATTGAAATAGGGCGTTGGTTAGCATATGAGCTGGCAAACACTCTTGAAAAAGAGAATATAACAGTTCAAACCCCCCTAGGTACTGCAGATGGCGTAAAGATAAAATATAAAGATGATATTGTGGTGGTAAATGTCCTAAGAGCAGCTATCCCCCTGGTGGAGGGGATTTTAAGAGTGTTTAAAGATGCCCAATACGGTGTGGTGGGTGCCTGGAGAAAAGATGACCCCCCATTTCCTGTTGAAGTTGGCTACATTAAACTGCCTACAGTGGATGATAAGATAGTGGTAGTTGCAGACCCCATGTTGGCCACTGGAAATACAATGAATGCAATTTTAGACAGAATCCAGGAGAAGGGAAATCCCAAGAGATTAGTGGTGCTTAATGTGATAGCTTCTAAACAGGGCATTGAATGTGTGGAAAACAATCATCCCCAAGTAGAGATATACACCTGTGCAGTGGATGAAAAGCTCAACAAAGACGGTTACATCGTTCCTGGTTTGGGAGATGCCGGAGATAAAGCCTTCGGACGGTCACTGTAGTTATCAAACAATTTGAATATTTTTCCCAGTTTTCAGCACCAGTATCTAAAAAAACTTTTTTTTAATAAACTCTATTTTAGTGATGTAATTCACATAGATTAGGGAAATCTATATTCTAATGTGAAACCATGTAAATAATTGTATATTATAAAAATAATGAATTTTCAAATACATTAAATAAAAATCGTGTTCGAATGAAATCAAAATTAGTTATCGGTCTTGCTTCTGTTGTAGGATTAATCCTATTATTAACCTTAGCCCCCTCATTCAGTAGCAATTTAATGAGTTCTGCTGAAAACAATTCCAATGTCCAGATAAACATCATAAATAATGATACTGGGGGAAATGTTAAAGAGAACTCTCAATTGATGGCCAATATTCCATCATCAAACTTAAGCAGGCAAATAATTAATGCTTCAGAACAGGGGACGCCAATTATAACCATTGGAAGTGGTGATCCTAAGATAATGATTGTTGCAGGAGTGCATGGTAACGAGTTACCTCCACAGATTGCTGCTATTATGGTTATAAACAATTTAAAAGACAAAAAATTGAAAGGAACAGTATATATTGTTCCCTTTGCTATTCCATCTTCTACTGCCCAGGGCAGCCGATATTTTGAAGGTCAAGATCCTAATCGGGTCGCTGATACTTCCGGATCACCTACTAGTGCCTTGGTAATGGAATCTGAAAATTTGAATGTTGATTTTGTAGGAGATTTCCATTCCACCCAACCCGGAGGCGATCCCGGTAAAGAAGTGGTAATGTGTTGCAAAGACACTTCTTATGAGAGTTTTAAGGTTGCCGAGTATATGAGAAACCAATTAGGCTGTGACATATTTCTTAATCCTAAAAATTCTGAAGCTATGAAGAACGTCCTTAATTCTAACGGAATTCCCACTGTAACTAGTGAAATAGTTGCCGATCATGGAACTACTGATCCTGAAAACGTACAGAAATCTTATGAACAGATGATGGCCTTTATTAGCTATTCTGGAATCATATAAAAAGTAATCTAGAACTTTTTTTTAAAATCCTTCCTGAGAAAAATAATAAATACAATTTTAACCTTATTTTATAATGTGAAGGATTGAATTGAATATATCATAGGATCCAAGGAGTCCAATAATGAACAAAGAAAAAAAATTGTTGGTCCTATCCATCATTGTAATTATCGTAGTTTCTGGTTTTATTTTGTATAATCTATCTCAAAAAACGCCGGTATGGCAGAAAATCTATAAAGGACCCGATAATGAAACTGGTCATTCTGTGATCAACGCTTTTAAAGGGGGTTACCTTGCTCTGGGTAATAAAGAGATTTCAGGTGACACCGATGTTTATCTTATAAGAGTCAATGCACTTGGTAACCAAACCTGGGAAACAACTTTAGGAGGGCCGGGTGATGATTATGGGTACTCCCTACGCCAATCTCTTGCCAGGAAATACATATTCGTTGGTAAAACCAGTTCTTATGGCGCTGGAGGCTATGATGCGTGGTTTGTGAATGTGGAGGAAGATGGAACACCATCATTTAATGTAACTTATGGTGGATCTGGCGATGATGCTGCTTATTCTTTCAAACAAACCAAAGACAGCCGATATATAATAACAGGAAAAACATCTTCCTTTGGATCTGTTTTAGGTGACGTATATTTGCTCAAAGTTAATCCAAACGGCGTCATGCAGTGGCAAAAATCCTTTGGAGGTCCTGGGACAGATTGGGGTAAATCAGTTTTACAATCCGAAAATGCTAATTACTGGGTTCTAGGCTCTACCAATTCTTATGGTTACGGAGGTTACGATTTTTATCTCGTTGAAACTAATCCTGAAGGCTCTTTGGTCCTGAGCAAGACTTTTGGAGGGACTGGGGATGATTTTGGTGACACTATTGTGGAAAATATAGACGGCAGTTTCATTTTAACCGGTAAAACTAATTCATCTGGAAAAGGATCTTTTGATGCTCTTATTATCAAAATTGATAGTTACGGAAACCAAACCTGGAATAAAACCTTTGGAGGTAGTGGAAATGAAAGTGCAACATTTTCCAGGGAAACAAATGACAGAGGATTCCTCATCATAGGAGATACTACTTCCTATGGTGCTGGAGGGTCTGATATATTCGTTTTAAAAACTGATTATGAAGGTAATGTGGAGTGGAACAAAACCTTTGGTGGTCCTGGGAATGATTATGCTTCTTTTATCCTGGAAACATTCGATAGAGGATATCTCCTTATAGGGACAACCATTCCCCCAAAAAATGGGACACGAGATATAATGATGATAAAAATGGATCTGAACGGTAATACTGTGCCACTTTAACGATTATTTGAATTGTTAATGAAAGATTTTGGTGATGGATATGGATGAAACCGAAAGAAAATTATATGAACAAATTTTCCCCATAACCCAGAGGTTAAAAACCCTGGAGAAGAGGGTGGCTCTAATCCTGCTGATAAATTCAGCGATATTTCTTGTTATTTTTTATCTTAGTGGTGGAGTGAACATTTTAAGCTTAGTTTCAATTATTCTTTTCGGTCTGGCAGTGGGACTGCTCTTCCAGCGATATATGGACATGAGACTGGGCGGTACACTTACCTATGCCATAATGTTATATTACTCCCTAGGGAATTTGTGGATTTTGCCCCATTTTTTCATCATCAGCATTATTGGCGTACCACTAGGAATTTACTTCATGAGAAAAGGTTATCTTGGCCATCTACTCTTCTATTTGCTGGGAGGAATCATATTACCACTTAGTATACTGTCATATTATGTATTCAGAATCTACGTACCACCATTTTCTGCAGTGCCTATAGTGCAAAGTGCTGCCGGAATTATCTATTTAGTGCTTCCACTGATATTCCTTTATAACCTGCTTCGAATTGAAAGACGTAAAATACCCCTGAATATAATCTACATGGCCGGACTTTTAATGGCAGGATGGGCCCTCTGGGCTTTGATCTTAAACGCTCTAATCTAGGTGATCCAAATTACGAAACTAACCATTGTGGTGGAAGGGACTCGTGGGAAAAGTTCCATAGTTAGATTTTTCCATAAATTCTTTTACGAAAACGGTTACAATACACTGGGAAGGGAAACTGGCCTGGTTCCCATGATTTATTATAATGATGAAAAAAAATTTGTGCAAAGAGAGGGTGAGCTTCCTTTCAACATTTTAACTGAAACAAAAATCATAAATGAACTTTACAACAGTGAAGAAATTGATGTAGTGATATTTGAAAACAATGCCATCAGAGCAGAGTATATGCGAAGTTTAAGTAACTATTTAAAGGCCGATGTGGTTATTATCAGCACCATCACCTTCGACCACATACTCTCTCAGGGATTCAGCATTGAAGAAACCGCAAGGACCTTCATTAAATCTGTTCCCCATTATTCACATATCATATTCTGGTCTAACCACGAATTTGAATATGAGGTATTCAGGGACACCTACGAAAAAATAGGGCGAGGCGATGCAGACATACTTTTCAGCACCCTGGAAGACCGTGAATTAACCATTTACCAAGCTCTCAAAAAAATTATAGATGAAAAAGGCATAAAAATAAAAAAAGATATAAATGAATTTTCAGATAAAATCATTTATGAGTGTCCTATGGACGAGAAATGTCCTTATCTTATCAAAGAATACGTCCCTGAGGAAATATTCTCTCAAAATATTAAACCCATCACTTTTATAGATATTGGCCACGTTAACGACCCTATACATACCCATATAATTTTCAACCAGATAATGGACCAAAAAAATGATAACGAAGTTTATCTGCTTTTAAATTTCCGTGAAGACCGAGTGGAACGAATACCTCTCTTCATTGAAGGATTCATTCCCCTGGTGGAGGATCAAATAAAAGGTATTATTATTCATTCCCAAAACATAGCCTTCACTTCTGATTACTTGGCTAAATACGCCAAAAAACAGTTGCAGAATCCTGATAAAATGGAATTTTATACTTTTAAAGAATTTGATGAATTTGTGGATGATTTAGCACCTCAACTACCTCCGGAAAGTTATGTTATAATGGTGGCCAACACTGCAGACAAGTTTGGATATGAACTTATAGATAAATTAGATCTTTTCCGGGAATCTTATCCCATACTTGATGATTTCAACTTGTTCGAGTTAAGATACAGTAAGAAACCAGAAGATCTATACTGATTTTCATGTCTTGAATCAATAATTATGTAGGACTACTTTTAGGACATAATTAAAAATAAACATTCCAACAGCCAGTATAATCAATTCTTAATATATTGATTTTCCATTGGCCACTGCCACGATAACCGGGAAATCGTTTACTTCCAGGCGATGAATGGCTTCCATACCCTCCTCAGGAAATGCCACAACTTCTGATGAAATCATTTTACTGGTGAGAAGTGCAGCGGCTGGTGGTGTGACCACGAACACAGAATTATGTTTTTTAAGTTCTTCAATGGTTCTATCACCGAGTGCACCTTTCCCAATATGCATACGCACCCCATTTTGAGATAAGGGGGCAATACTATTTTCTATTTCTGTTTTGTTACTGCTGGTTGGCCCTATACCTGCGGGGCTTACTGCAGTGTGCATGATCACTGCTCCCTCAAGATCTAAGGGGTTTTTTCCATTTTCTATGAGCTTAACTAGACGAGGAAGGGCTGCATCACGGCCTGTGAGTATGCTGCCTGAAATTGTAATCCTATCCCCAATTTTGAGTGTTTTAATTGTTTCAGATTTTATGGGGGTTTTGATTTCCTTCATATTTTCAATCATTAATTACGGATAATGATTTATTGTATTTTAATTTTCCCCCGCACTCACACTCATTGAAGTCATTGGCTGATTCGCCTGTCTGAAGCTGATAATATCCACCACAACTTTCACAAACTAGATAATCAGGATCAGTATTCTGTTTCTGTGCCCTGTCTTTTCGCATTTGGTTTAGTTTTTTGCTGATATTTTTGCTACTTATATCCTTCCCCTGTTCTTCTGACTCTTCTTTTGGAGGTTCAGGGCCTTTTATTAGGTAATAAGCCACTGAAGCCAAGAGGAATGACACCACTAAGACAATGATTCGCAGGAAACTAAAAGTGGCTGAATTAGTGCCAAGATGGCCAAAAATTCCCTCAAAAAAATTACCTAAACCAATAACAACCCCACACCAGATCAAAACTGCTACAATGATGGCTACAATCTTCCTTAAAGCTCCCATGTTTACACCAACCCACTAAAATCCGTGTTAATCAACTTCAAATACGTCTTATTAGCACGAATAACATCATCCATATTAATTTTATCCCTACCACCAAGAACAGCACTGCAACCTGACAAAAGTAAAATAAAAGCATGTTCTGTGATTCTGAAAGTTGATGACGGTCCTTTTGTTCCTTTCCATTTATTATGCATTAACATAAATACAATCCCATGAATATGATTATAAAGTTTTTTAGCTTTTTTATCCTTCCATTTAACCGTCCCAAGTTTTTTAAAGAAACCAGCAGTGGGTTGAGGTGTTTCTTCTTCTGAATCAAAATCTTCTAACATTAAAAGAATACGTGTTGTCATGGACCCATAAAAAATATTATACAACTCATCTGAAGTAAAATCCCTACCTAACCTAATACTATACAAATCATAAACTACTGTATAAGTCACCATAACTAATTTAGCCGTTATTAAAGGTGCGAAAGGGATACTTAAAGGAAATTTACTCATGTTCTCAGAAGCTAACCTAATTAATTCAGATAACTCATCAAAATCCTCCGAACTCAAACGAGGATCATTACCCCTGCCAAAAACAAACTCCTCATAAACCTTTGATTGCTGTAAAGCTAATATTCCACCCACAACATCTTTAATTCCATCAACATTATTAAACTCATCTAAAACATCATTAGCAACTTCATCAGTTGGTCTTGCTCTTAAAAACATTTTTATCAACCCTAAACTACATTTACCATGGCCATCGAATCTTACTTTTAACCCAATTCACAGCTGAAGAAACTGTTTTTTTAAATGTTTTCACAACTTTCTTTACTGTTCTAACAACCTTTGTAGCGACCTTCTTTACAGTCTTTTTAACAGTAGAAACCACTTTTTTCACGGTCTTTTTAACTGTCTTCACTATTTTCTTAACAACGGTTTTAGTTTTTTTAACCACTTTTTTCACAGTTGATTTAACATTGTTAACTACCTTATTTACAACTTTCTTAACTGAATTTACAGCTTTAGACACTGTCTGTTTAACAGGCGTGGTGATTTTATTCACCACATTAGACACACCAGCCTTAACCGTATTTACAGTTCCCTTAACAAAATTTTTGGACACATCGACTAAATAATTCAGATTTCGGTTTAAAAACCCTCCAACTTCACCATAAAGATTCAAAACTTTATCAATTGAACTGGAACTAATCAGAAGATTTCCAAGTTCGCCCAACCCCCGCCTAAACTCAAAAGTACTAAAAGCAGTCACAGCAGCAATTAACTTTTCATTACCCGTTGACTTAGCTAAAACTTTTAAAATATCCGTGGCCCAACCAACAGGATTAGGGATAAGTGCATTACTAATTATCCAGGAGATAGCATTTTTCCAGGTTTCAAGATTTTTCAATTGAAATTTCTTGGCTAAATTCCCTACTAAATCCGTAACACCTTTTAATAAAACATTATCAGCCAAATTTAACCCTACTTTCAACCCTGCTTTACTCAATATTCCAGATAGTGCTTTACCCGCTATTGATGCTGCTCTGCCGATGGGTATGATTGCTGCAATGTTTAAAAGGAATTGAGCAATGGACATGTTTCCATTTTCATCTATTCCAAAACCCCAGTAAAGCAATGCTTTAATGTTTTCTCCTCCCCAAACATGGTCCAGATTACTATAACCATCAAAATGGTAAAAATTGTAGTTGAAAAAGTCCCAAACATTACCAGTCTCCCAGGCCTTCCCAGCAGCTTCTAAAAACTTACTCCCCACATAATTAAAAGGAGATGCTGGATTCAAATAATTAATTGGACCTAACAAGGGATTAGAAAAAAGAGCCCATCCCATCAGGTCCATAAGAAGAGGATTATCTTTAAGCACTAGAGGGACGAAATTGCCAAAATAATGGTTAATAATATCTGAAGGTGTTTTCCCTTGAGGATTAAAAACAGAAATATCAGACGGAGAAGTTTTTACATCAAAATTAACATTCCCCATCAGCCCTCTTAAAAAATCTTCTAAACCATTCAGACTGATAAAAGAGCTCGTTCCACCACTTGAAAAAGTACCAGAAAGATTGGAAATGCCTGTTCCAATTGACCATAACCCGTTTCCGTTACCTCCAGAAGATGTTGTAGTTCCACCAGGGCTTCCAGGAGTTGTAGAATTGCCAGAAGCAGTTACTAGATAGTAAGCATAGGCCCAACCCTGATTCCCAGCGTTGTCAGTGGCTTCCAATGTCACAGTATCCCATCCAATCGCTTTATTTGAGGGGATATTATATGATGTAGTCCAGGAACTATTTGAATAAACCAATGGTATTCTTTGGCCATTTATATCTGCGAAAACATTAGAAGTGTCTGAAGAGGCCTGTGCATTGATTTTAATCTTACCACCAGCCCCCACCTGTTCAGGAGTTAGAGTACCTGTTAAAGTGGGAGGAGTGTTGTCAATGGTGAAAGCAAGGTTAGCAATACCCTGGTTTCCAACATTATCAATAGCTGTTATCACAACACTCTGAGGCCCGTTAGATAGTGAAGGAACAGTATAATCCGACCTCCATGACCCATCAAATTGTTTAATCATATTAGTGGTGGTGCCATTAATGTTCGCTGAGACTCGTGCAGTGTCTGCGCTTGATAAAACCATAACAACGATTTTGTCACCTGATTTAACAAGGCTGGGAGTAACTGTGCCGGTGGGTGCTGGAGGAGTGTTATCCACAGTGACACTGAGAATAGAGGATACACGGTTACCTACAAAATCAGTAGCAGTTAGTCGAATGGGGTAATTCCCATCAACAATGTCTGGAACAGTGTAGGTGAGTCTCCAAGTTCCATCTGCATGTTTGTTAAGGTTATAGGTTCCAATCTGGATAAGGACAGTAATTGAAGATGTATCCTGGTCAGAAGAAACTATTAGAGTTAACGCGTCACCAGATCTCAAAATATTAGGATTAACACTCCCCAAAATAGTAGGGGGTGTGTTGTCCACAGTAAAATTAATCGTATTTGTGCCGGAATTACCAGCACCATCTAGAGCTGTCAGTGTGATAGTATAAACACCATCAAGAAGTAGAGGAACATTATAATCGAGCACCCACCAATTGTCAGGCTGCTTAACTAAATTATGGGTAACACCATTGATAAGGGCAGTTACAGTTATTGTATCCATATTTGAAGCAGCGTTTATTCTTAAAACATCACCCGATTTTACTTGTTCATGGTTCAAATACCCCTGAATGCTGATTTTCTCCTTGAAAATATGGAGGAACACATCTGTACTCCAATTACTATCACCAGACACAATGTCATCGGCATCGGTATTAAACAGTAAATAATTACCCAAAGGACTTAGGGAAGGATTGAACTGTGAATCCCCAACATAATCAAGTGGAGATTCAACCACCCGTTGAATAGTTCCAGATTGCAGGTCACATAGAAAGATATCCGGCGCATTATTATCATCACCAACAACCAGATTAGAGGCAAAGGATTTGAAAACTAGATAACGTCCATCAGCACTTATGTAAGGCTCCGAACTCCCATAATTACCCCATACTCCTGAACTAGAAACACTAACCTTTTTAATATTTCCAGAAACACGATCCAATAAAAAAATGTTCTCATTGTAATAATGCCAGTAATTTGGATCATCAAAATCCGGCGCCCCATATATGATGAAAGGTCGATTAACAAACGCCAAGTACCGCCCATCAGCACTAAGAGAAGTTTGATAAATTTGGCTCATTCCTTCATCCCAATGAAACTGATGTGCAATTTTACTGATTGTTTTAAGTTGACAATCGTAAACGAAAAGGTCTGCCCACAAATCATCTACCCCATCTAATGGTGCCCAACTGACAAAAGCTACAAAACGACCATTACCACTGATGGAAGGGGGCCAACCGCATCCCCCACTTATACTACCATCATTGGAAATACTCACCCTCTCGGAAACATTTAAAACCAGATCTCTTACAAATACTTCGTATTGTCCCTCTGTAGCACTAGCCATTAGATTGGTGGAAGAAGATATGAAAACTACAAAACGTCCATCTGCATTAATAGAACCACTTTGGGTCCAACCATCACCAGGATTACCATCTGGTGAAATACTAAGAAGTTCAGTAGTTCCTAATAATCTATCCCTCACATACAATTGAGGTTGACCCGAATTAACACCTCCCCCTATAAGATTGGAAGCAAATGATGTAAAAATCACATACCGGCCATCTGCACTGATATCAGGTTCTTGACTGTTATGATCCCCCTCCTGGCCACTTGTGGAGATACTAACCCGTTCAGTGATGTTTAGAAAACGATCTTTTACAAAAACATCTCGAAAACCATTGGTATCACCAGTTACCAAGTTATTTGCATCAGAACTAAAAGCTATGAAACGACCATCAGCACTCATCACAGCATCAAAACTGCCTTGATTTCCCTGTAGGCCATTATTAGAAATACTAATAATTTGAGTAGTGTTATTTGCAGCATATGATGTCCCAGACATGGCTAAAATCAAGAAAATCGTTAGAATCAAAAATGATGAATGTTTTTTCAACTCGTCACCTCTATTTCAACAAAAAGCCATAAAGGACTTCATTATATGAAAATGATTATTACTTTATTCAAATATTATGCTCCGTTATGTAGTGATATCATATAAATATTACTATTTACACTGCACATACATACTCATAAAAAAATGAAAAATATAACCTAAGTTAGAAAATAAAAAAAATCCAATATTATCGGAGGCAAAAATAATGTTTCCTTGGAAAATATATATTAAATTTGTCTTAAATCATCAATAAACGCCTCAATATGCTCAAGTTTTAAATGAGGCATTACAATAATCCGTATAGCTTTGGGATAGGATGCCAGGGAAACCGCCCATCCCCTATCTTCCAAGCGTAGGGCTATCTCTTCAACCGGGATTTCGGAGGAACTGAAAGCAACAATATTCAGTTCAGGGCGTGTTACAAGTTCAAAACCTGCTTTCTTGACACCATCTGCCAGTATGTTTGTGATTTCCATGCATTTTTTGGAAACTTCCTGGTATCCCTCCCGACCATGGTACTTTAAAAGAGCCCAAGTAGCTGCTGTGGCTGCCCCGGTACGTGTGCCCACAACAGTGGACTGTAAATCCTCAGTAAGGTATGGTGTTTCAATGGCCATAACCTCCAAATACTTCCGTTCCCTGAAAAGTATTCCCCCAGTGGGTATGGGTGCCAAGCCCATCTTATGCGGATCTATGGTTATCGATGAGACTCCTGGGAGTGAGAAATCAAATTCAGGCAGATCATAACCAACATCCTTAAGGAATGGGATGCTGTAACCCCCGAAGGCGGCATCAACATGCAAATAGATATCATTTTCCAGACAAATCCGGGAAAGATCACTTATTGGGTCGATTTTCCCCAGTTCAGTGGTTCCAGCCACTCCCACAATTGCCACAGTCTTATCTGAGAGGAGATCTTCAACTGATGAAACATCCATTTTATAATCCTCGTCAAGATCAGCCATCTTCAGATCAAGACATAACATCTCTGCAGCTTTTTTAAAGGAGAAATGTGCAGATCGGGGTACGATTATCTCCGGATCATCGATTTTGGTCAAATTTCGGGCTGCTCTCATTGCCATGAGGTTGGCCTCGGTGCCACCAGTTATAATATGGCCATAGACATCCTTTTTCCCCATTAATTCTCCCAGCATGGAGATAACTTCATCTTCCAGTTTTTTTGTTCCGGGGAAAAGTCCAGGATCTCCCAGGTTAGATTCTAGAAACATGGAATAGGCTTTAACACCCACTGGATCAGGGCAGGTGCACATTGATCCTAGTATTCTCCCTGAACGGTGTGTTAAATCCTTTTCTTTGTATTTCCTGAGCATTTGGAATATTTGCTCTTTGGTTATTCCCTCATCTTCCATGTTAATCACTTAAAAAAATAATATATCTTTCAAAAAGAAAGGGGGTTAAAAATAAAAAAATTAGATGTGGATTTATTCCTGCATCATCTTTCTGGCAGCCTTTAGGAGCAGTTTTTTCTCCACTCGGGCGACTGTTTCACGTACTGTGGCCACTGCATCAGTGTTGGCAGATACAGAGGTGATTCCCAGTTCCACCAGTTTTTCAACAATTGCAGGTATGCTTCCAGCCTGTCCACAAATACTGGTTTTGACTCCAGCCTTGTTACACTCAACTATAACTCTTTCAATGAGTTTCAAGACGGCTGGGTGGCTTTCGGTGTATAAATCTGCCACTTTCTCGTTGTTACGGTCAATGGCCAAAGTGTATTGGGTTAGGTCGTTGGTACCGAAGCTCACAAAGTCAACACCCTCAGCAATGAAGTCTTCAATTGTCATGGCAGCTGCGGGTGTTTCCACCATAATTCCAAACTCAATATTTTCTTGTGGTTTAAGTCCTGCTTGCCTTGCAATCTTTTTAGCCTGTCTTAACTCACTGTGATGCTGTACCAATGGCAACATTATACCTATATTGGTGTATCCCTGTTCGTGTAATTTTTTAATGGCCTTGAATTCTGCCAGTAGGATTTCTGGTTCGTCCAGTTCTCGGCGTATACCTCTCCAACCCAGCATGGGATTGTGTTCGTATGGTTCACCTTCTCCACCATCCAGGGATTGGAATTCATCAGTTGGCGCATCTAGGGTACGGTACCATACTGGTTTGGGGTAGAAGCTGTCTGCCACTTTAAGAATGTTTTCCACCAGTACTCTTACCAGTTCTGCTTCATTTCCTTCCTTTATGTATTTTTTGGGATGTACTCCTGTGGTGAGCATCATGTGTTCGGTTCTAAGGAGTCCAACTCCATCGGCTCCGGTTGCAGCTGCTTTTTTAGCTGCTTCTGACATACTCACATTAACTTTAACCTCAGTGACTGTGAGTGGTGCTTGTAACACTACAGTTGGTTCTTCGCTGGTTTCTTCCTTCTTCGCGGTTTCCACCAGTTTTCCTTCCCAGACTATTCCCTTATTTCCGTCCAGGGTCACTAGGCTGTTTTCAGGTAGTATGGAAGTGGCATCTCCAGTTCCCACCACACAGGGTATGCCCAGTTCACGGGATACAATGGCAGCGTGGCAGGTTACACCACCTTCATCGGTGATTATTCCATTGGCCCGTTTCATGGCCGGTACCATGTCCGGAGTGGTCATCACTGTAACCAGGATGTCTCCTTCCTGAACTTTGTCCAGTTCATCGGTGGTTTTTATGATTTTAACAGATCCGGCCGCCATACCGGGACTGGCACCCAGTCCTTTGGTGATCACGGTCCGATCACCTTCATGCAAGGCTTCTCCTGACGCGGTTCCCATGTCCAGAGTAGTTACTGGTCTGGATTGTAGCATGAAGATTTTTCCATTTTCAATGGCCCATTCTGTATCCTGGGGGAACTGGTAGTGTTCCTGGATCCTTTTTCCCAGTTCAACCAGCTGGGCTATCTCATCTTCATTTAAAACCTGTTTGTTCTTAAGGTCCTCTGGTACTGGAACCTTCACTGTCTGACCATTTTCAGATTTCTTCTGGAACATGATGTTTTTTTCGCTGATCTGCTTGCGGAGAATTTCTCCAGTGGCTTTATCCACCCAGTAAGTGTCAGGAGTTACTGTTCCCGATACAACTGCTTCTCCCAGACCCCATGCTCCTTCTATGAGGATTTTTTCCTCTCCAGTGGAGGGGTGCACCGTGAACATTACCCCGGCTTTCTCTGCATCCACCATTTCCTGAACCACTACGGCAATGTAAACCTTGGAATGGTCGAAGTTGTTTTCTTCCCGATAAAATATTGCTCTGGCCCCAAATAGAGATGCCCAGCATTTCCTTACATATTTTATCATATCTTCCGGACCCTTAACATTGAGGTAAGTGTCCTGTTGACCAGCAAAAGATGCTTCTGGCAAGTCTTCAGCAGTTGCCGATGATCTAACGGCCACAAAGGCGTTTTCTTTTCCTATGCGGTGGCAGAGTGCGTTGTATGATTCTATGATCAGACTACTGATCTCATCAGGTATTTCAGTCTCGATGATGATTTTTTTTATTTCTCGGGCTGATTCTTGAAGTTCTTTGTTGTTGTTAACATCCAGGGCATCTAGAATATCCATTATTTTCTGGGTTATTCCAGTTTCATCCATGAACTTCTGGTAGGTGGCCGATGTTATCACAAATCCCGGAGGAACTGGTATCCCTGCCTGGGTTAGTTCACCCAGGTTAGCTCCTTTTCCTCCAGCTATGTCTACATCTTCCTTTTTTAGCTCCTCGAAAAATTCCACATACTCCATTATTACACCACTTAGGATTTTATTGGGATCTACGATTTAAGGTTATTTATTTGACTAATTCTGCTCCTTCATCAACGGTTATCCTACATGAAACAGGGAACTTCATGGCCGCTCTTCGGAGAGCTTCTTTAGCATCGATAAAGTTCTTCTTGTTGGTCTTTATGGTTAAAACTTTCTGGTTTGTTTTTACCAGTGCAACGGAGCTTACGGGTTTACCGAAAGCTTTCCTCATTCCATCCTGCACACGGTCTGCACCGGCACCAGTGGCCATGGGGTTTTCCCGGACAATGTGGTGGGGGTACACCCTTATCTTCAGGTGGTAACCCATCCTACCAGATTTACGCTGCATATACCGGTTGGTGGCTATCCTGGCAGCTTCCAGGGCATTGTGTGATAATTCGGCTTTATCTTTAAGAGCCAAGCTCACGGTTATAGGGAATTCTCCAGAGAGGTTTCCCATATCATATTGAACAATCCTGGAACCAGGAATCTTACGTATGTAATCTTTTCGAGTGTATGCTCTTACCATCTATTTATTCCTCCTTGTATAAATCGTTATTTAAAGCTTGAACATGATATTAAAGCTATAAATGTCATTTCTCGGCCTGGATAAGTAAATATGAATATCAATCAACCAGGTAGAAATCAATAGTACAACTAGTTTGGAGAATTATAATATATAAAATGATCAATCAATCAGAACTAATCTTTTATATTAATCTCAGGTGGAACTAAATTATGCAAGTTGTAATGGGAATATTAAAAATTCATCTAATTTATTTGTAGTGGTTACACCATTGGTTTCCTGATTTTTTTGTTTATCAATGAATTTATTAATCTGGAGTGAACATAAATAGGCTATACTATATTTTAGGGCATAAGTGTTTATTTTTAATAAATATGGTGGAAACTATGAAAATAGCAATAACCGGAAAGGGAGGGGTGGGTAAAACCACTTTAGCTGGTACTCTGGCCGTTATTTTATCACAAGAATACAGGGTATACGCCATTGATGCGGACCCTGACATGAACCTGGCCGGGAGTCTGGGAATACACCACTCCATAACCCCCATAGCAAAAATGCGGGATCTCATTAAAGATAGAACTGGTGCCGAACCAGGATCATCATTTGGAGAGGTTTTCAAGATGAATCCAACCATATCTGACCTTCCAGAGTCTCTTTCCACCAATTACGATCCCGAGGGCCGTCTCAAAATACTGGTGATGGGCACAGTGGATAAAGGTGGGGATGGCTGCGTATGCCCGGCATCAGTGATGTTGAAGGCCATTTTAAGAAATTTAATAATTAAAAAGGACGAAATGGTAATTTTAGACATGGAAGCAGGTATAGAACACTTAGGAAGGCGCACTGCTGAAGCTGTGGATGTTATGATTATCGTGACTGAACCGGGACTAAAATCACTGGAAACTGCCAGTCGTATTAAAAAATTAGCCACGGATATTGGTATTAAAAAGGTGGTAGCAGTGATCAACAAGGTATCCAGTGATGAGGAGGAAGATTTCGTGGCGGGAAAACTAAAGGAACTGAAGGTGGACGTGATAGGTAGCATCCCCCGGGACGATGCGGTTGTCCGGGCTGATATGGATGGTCTTCCTCTGGTAGATTATCCCGAATCAACTGCATTTCAATCTATTGAGGAAATTGCAGAAAATATTTTAAATTGTATCCCCTCTAATTAACATATAATAAAGAGGTTTCATCCTATTACAGATGGAAAAAGTTACTGGGGATATGCGTATCTTATAACCAGTAGACTATCCACGAAGGTTAAATTATGAATATTCAGGTAAACATCACCTTTCATTACCATAAGGATAAACAGGCTGAAATAGCTTTTAAATCACTTTTACCAGATAACATTGGATTTTTAGAGTCGCGACTGCAGGATAATTCTTTAATCTGTAATATAAAAGGAAAATCACTGAAGACTGTTCTCTCCACTGCCGATGATCTTATATCATCCGAGATGCTGGTGGAGAAAGTGCTTGAGATTTAATAAATAAATGTTAACCGTTTGAAAATAATATCACAATAACTAAGGATGTTATAAAAATGAAATTTACATTAAAAGGAGAAGTTTTATTCAGTAAAGAGGCTGATGAAGCCCTGGAAGACATTACAAAGTTCATTGAAGAGGCCAATCAGGACCTTTTCCTGAAAGGAGTGGCCCCTGATCAGAGGGATGATGCTTCCCAGGTGGTTAAATGGAATCTGGCAGGAAACAATCTCCATCTGGAAATAGTTTCCGGTAGAAGGGGAAGAGCACACGACGCACTTCTACGGATGAAAAAACCACTCACACAAATTTTAGGCCCTCAGTACCATATTGGTGTGCGTAAAATAACTGTGCAAGATTATAAGATTGAAATCCCATCCCCAGAAATGATTGATGTCAGCCAGATGCCCTATGTGGAGACTGCTCAATTCCAGAATGGTAAGATGGTCATTGAATTTGAAAAACTGGAAGAGGGAGACCTCAGAAAACACGTGGTGGACCGGGTGGTTAAACATGTCCTGGCCGAAACTGAGAGAATAGC
>OFEK01000324.1_pt1 | contig 57419 bp, 46 predicted proteins | sample 1521131 | NCBI WGS metagenome assembly OFEK01 (sample SAMN05720209, study PRJEB24109) | activated sludge metagenome | isolation source: Anaerobic digester | place: China | collected 2015-12-16
TCCAGGGAACGGGCGCCGTGGCTCTGGCCGCCGTTCTTGCCGGCATCCGCAAGACCGGCATCGCTGGCAGAGATCACCGCTTCTGTATTTTCGGAGCCGGCACAGCCGGAACCGGGATCGCCGACCAGATCTGCCGGGCAATCGCCTGCCGGGAAGACGTCGCCGAAGAAAAGCTACGCGAAAACTTCTTTCTAATCGATCGCAACGGCCTGCTACAGGCTTCACAAAGCGATCTGCAGTATTTTCAGAAACCCTATGCCAAAACACCGGCGCAGCTGGCCGGCTGGAAAACCGTCAGTCAGGAACAAATCAGTCTGCTTGAAACGGTTCGCAATGCCAGACCGACAGTTCTGATCGGCTGTTCAACCGTAGCCGGCGCTTTTACTGACGAAGTGATCTCGACCATGGCCGCCAACACGCCACGCCCGGTAATCATGCCACTGTCGAACCCGACAGAAAAGGCTGAAACAACGCCACAAAAGATTCTCGAACTCACCGGCGGTAACGCTCTGATTGCCACCGGCAGCCCATTTGGGCAGGTGAACTATGCCGGCCGTAAAATCGAGATTTCTCAGTGCAACAACGCCCTGATTTTTCCCGGGATCGGGCTTGGCATGATCATTTCAGAGGCAAACTCACTTTCAGATGGCATGCTGCTCGCCGCCAGCGAAAAACTCGCAGACCTCAACCGGGCTGACAACTCACCAAATTCCCTGCTGCCAGGGTTTTCTGAAATCAGGCGGCTTTCAGCCGAGGTGGCGCTTGCCGTTGCCAGGCAGGCAGCAGTCGAAAAACTCGCGCAACCGGCTTCAGATCGAGAACTCAACGATAGACTGCAAGCAGCAACCTGGCACCCGGTTTACGCCGATTACTACAATGCGAACATCTAGCCAGTCAGGGTTCTTTACTATGAGACATTTAACAATTTTTGGCCCCATCAACAAATAATTACATTTAAACGGTTATCTTTTTTAAGGGGCAGCTTCGGCCTATCAGCCGGGTTGCTTTTTCTCCAGCGATTCGCTTCGCTCACAAGCTTCCGAAAAAGCAATCCCGTCTTCTCGCCTCGCAATTTTCATTTTCAAATTTCGTGCCCATCTTGCCTTCAAACAACCTTGTTTTTCGTTTAAAACAGCCATGGAATCTTAACCAGAGCATGGTTTAACATTTCAAGAAACTTGTCCTAGAATTGCTGCAACTTCAATTTGGTTTGACATGCTTTAGTTTTTAAAACAGATTATTAAAAGACAAACATGGAGGCAAAAAATGAAATATTTTCTTACTCTGGTAATAATGTTGTTGGTGCTGGCCAGCCCGGCCATAGCGCAAACCGAACAACTTTCTCAGACAGCGCAGCCGGCCCAACCCGCAGCGGCGACGCCGACTTTCGAATCTGACGTGATAAAAGGCGACAAGGGCGATATCAAGCTGACTTTCATCGGGCATGCGTCGCTGATCATCGAGCACAGCGGCAAGGTTATCCATATCGACCCATGGTCAAAACTTGCCGATTATTCTCAGCTGCCAAAGGCTGACCTGCTGATGCTGACACACGAACACCAGGACCACCTCGATGCGGTTGCCATCGACCTGTTAAAAAAACCTGACACAAGCGTTGTTTATACCGAATTCATCAGCCAGCAGCGTGATGACGGCAAGGTTTTCAAAAACGGCGACAGCGGCGAGATCGACGGTGTTCTTATCGAAGCGGTTCCGGCGTATAACATCGTACACAAGCGCGAAAATGGCGAGCTTTACCACCCGAAGGGCCGCGGCAACGGCTACATTTTCACCATTGACGGCCGACGCATTTATGTTGCCGGCGACACCGAAAACGTGCCTGAACTAAAGGAACTGAAAAACATCGATGTGGCGTTTCTGCCAATGAACCTGCCCTACACCATGACCCCTGAAATGGTGGCTGACCTGGCTATTGCGATAAAACCGAAGGTTCTTTACCCTTATCATTTCAGCGAAACCGACACCAGCATCATCGTAAATCTGCTCAAAGATCATAAAGACATCGAAGTCAGAATCCGCAAACTTAAATAAACGCAAAAATACCTGCCTTGTGTACCTTGCGGGTTGGGGTTTTAGCCGTTAAAATTATGAAATAATCTCAATAAGGCAGGTCGTTCTTTTATGTCATCACATATAAGAGTGAAAATATGTATCGCGATTCTGATGCTGCTGGCTCTGACCTTTAATGTCAGTGCGCAGACGCCGCCGGTTCAGGGCGAAAACTGTTACAGCAAAGTTTTTGAAGAAAAGGTAATCGGGCACAGCCTGGCAAATACCTACCTGCTGATGTATGCCGCCTATAACACCTATGAAAACCGCATGGGCGTCGCCAACTTCAACGAATTTCAGAAGAAGTTCAAAGAGATCTTCACACCGCTCGGCATCAGCCGCTTCGATTTCATCAACAAAAAAGAAAAGACCGCAGACACTCAGTTAGTGGTCATGTCGAACGACAAGCTCGTCATTGTTTCTTTCCGTGGTTCTGAAAGCTCGACCAACAATAAGGTCAGCCCGGTCAAGATCGTTTATGACTGGGTTCTCACCGACTTCAACTTTTTCAAGAAGCGTGTTCCGTGGTGGGGCTGGGGCGTAAAAGTTCACAGCGGCTTCTATAATGCCCTCGACATCGTTTATGACGACCTCAAATCGCTTGTCGACCGTCACATGGCCGGGATTCCGAAACGTCTCTGGATCACCGGTCACAGTCTGGGTGCCGGAGTTGCCCCGCTGGCCGCCTATCGCCTTTCAGGCGACGGACTCGATGTTCAGGGCGTTTACACCTTTGCCGGCCCGAGAATCGGCAACGACAACTTTGCCAAAGCTCTCAAAAAGCGTTTCCCGGATATGCAACGCTGGGTGCTCGATAATGACATCGTCACCAAAGTTCCGTTCAAGATCATGAAATTCAAGCACATCGTTGCCCCGAACAATATTTATGGCGACGGCAAATTCGCCATTGCCGACGGCGAAATGAAGGGCCCGGGCAAGGTAAAGAGCCACATGCCCGGCATGTATCTGCAGAAAATCTACGATCTGCTGCCTCTCGAACTGAAAGACAAAATGCCACCACCACCAGCATTCGGCAGCGACAGATCGGTTGAAGACGCCGAGCTCGAAAGGGCTTTCAACGGCGAAGCCGTGAAATCAGAAGAAGATACCAGCAACTGATCGCCTCTGAAAAACAAAGACCGGGAGCGGCCTGCAGGCCCTTCCGGTTTTTTATTTGTACATTCTGTTTTACATTCGCTGGCTAAAGTTCTATTATTTCTGCAATAGATTTACACAGCAAGCAAAGGAGCTAAACCGGAATGGTTGTCTGCCATCTCATCAGGAAACAGACCTATTTTGACTCGGTAACACTGATGCTCATCGGGTCACAGGTAAAGAAGCTTGACGGTATCGAAAACGCAGTCGTCGGCATGTGTACCGGCTACAACATTGACAGTCTGAAGCGGCTGAACATGTATCAGCCCGAATTCGACGGCCTCACCCCGAATGATCTGATCATCTGCATCATGGGCAAAGACAAGGCCACAGCCGAAAACGGCATCGCCGAAGTCGAAAAGCGCCTTAAATCGCGCAAACAGGCATCGGGTGTCAGTGCCGAACTGCCGCCCGCAACTCAGGAAGAATCCGCCCGCCGCCTGCCAGAAGCCAACGTCGTGCTGATTTCGGTGCCCGGCGAGTATGCCGCCCGCGAAGCGATGCAGGCACTCAACAACGGCCGCCACGTCATGCTCTTCTCTGACAACGTCAGCATTGAAGAAGAGCTTGAATTGAAAACCCTCGGTGTCAGCAAAGAACTGCTGGTAATGGGCCCTGACTGCGGTACCGCCATCATCAACGGCACTCCCCTCGCCTTCGCCAACGCGGTGCGCAGCGGCGATATCGGCCTGGTGGCAGCTTCAGGCACCGGTCTGCAGGAAGTCACCAGCACCATTCATCGCCTTGGCTGCGGTATTTCGCAGGCAATCGGCGTTGGTGGCCGCGACCTCTCAGAAAAAATCGGCGGCCGCATGACGATAATGGCGACCCGCGCGCTCGCAGCCGACCCAGCCACCCGGGTAATCGTGATGATTTCGAAACCGCCCGCAGAAAAAGTTCTCACGCCGCTGTTCGCCGAATTCAAAAACATCGGCAAGCCGGTCGTCGTCTATTTTATCGGCGCCGACCCGAAAATGATCGAGGCACAGGGTTTCGTCGCCGCCCGCAATCTCGAAGATGCGGCGCTGCAGGCCTGCCGCCTCAGCAACAAAAAGCAGTACAACCCTGAAATGACCGACAGCGAAATCAAAAAACTCGCAGACAAAGTTAAACTGCCGGCAGCCAGTCTGCGTGGCCTCTACAGCGGCGGCACGCTCTGCGATGAAGCCCAGCGTCTGCTGCAGCCGGCCATCGGCGAAATATTCTCGAACACTCCGGTTAAGGGCTGCAAAGAAATGCCCGATGTTTACAAAAGCAGCGGCCATTGCATCATCGACCTCGGCGACGACAACTTCACCCGCGGCAAAGCTCACCCGATGATCGACCCTGACTACCGTTCAGAACGTCTGGTGCAGGAATTCGCCGATCCCTCAGTCGGTATCATCTGCTTCGACGTCGTGCTCGGCTATGGCTCGCACCCCGACATGGCCGGCGAAATGGTCGCTGCCATCGAGCGTGGCCGTAAAAAGAGCGGGCGCAACCCGGTTCTCGCCGCCTGCATCTGCGGCACCGAAGAAGACCCGCAGGGCTGGCAGCAGCAGAAAGCCAGACTGGCAGAGGCCGGCGTCAGCGTTTTCCCAACCAATGTCGCGATGGTTAAATTCGTTCAGCATTGCCTGGAAAGGAAATAATCGATGAGCAAATTAGTCAGCTTTTTTGGGCAGAAGGTAAAGGTTATCAACCTCGGAATTCCGAGTTTCGCTGAAGATCTGAAAAAACAGGGCGTTGAGGTCATGCATACCGAATGGCGCCCGCCCGCAGGCGGCAACAAGAAAATTCAGGCTCTGCTCGCGAAGGTGGAAGCCTGGCAGAGCAAAGTTAAAGCCGGAAAAGGAGCCAGATAATGCTTATAGATATTCAGGAAGCCAATGCAAAAGCCCTGGCCGCCATTCAGGCTGCCCAGCCGATCATCAAGGGTATCGATACCGCCATTAACGTGGTTCCGGGTATGAAAAAGAATCTGATTCTGCATGCCGGCCCCCCGATCACCTGGGCAAAAATGTCTGGCCCGCTCAAAGGCGCCGTAATCGGCGGTCTGATCTATGAAGGTCTCGCTGCCAACCCGTCAGAGGCCGAAAAACTCGCAGCCAGCAGCCAGATTGAGTATTCGCCGTGGCACGAACATGACGGCGTCGGGCCGATGGCCGGCGTTGCCACCGCCAGCATGCCTGTCTGGATCGTCGAAAACAAGACCAATGGCCGCAAAACCTTCTGCACCCTCAATGAGGGCCTCGGCAAGGTGCTGCGCTACGGCGCGTTCTCTGACGAAGTCATTACCCGTCTGAAATGGATCGAAAAAACGCTGGCACCGGTTCTCAAGGCCGCGATTCCGCTCGCGCCCGAGATCAACCTGAAGAACATGATCGCACAGGCGCTGCAGATGGGCGACGAAGTGCATAACCGCAACAAGGCCGCCACTTCGATGCTCATTCGTGAGCTGGCCCCGGCGATCACCAAAACCTCGTTCAGCCAGGAAGAAAAAGCACGCGTGCTTGAATTCATGCACTCTAACGATCATTTTTTCCTCAATCTCAGCATGCCGGCCGCCAAAGCAATGCTGCAGGCAGCTGAATGGATCGAAGGCTCGACGATCGTCACCACCATGTGCCGCAATGGCACTGAATTCGGCATCAGGGTCGCCGGGCTGAAAGACCGCTGGTTCACCGGCCCCGCTCAGATGATCAGGGGGCTGCTGTTCCCAGGGTTTGAAGAAAAAGACTGCAACCCCGACATCGGCGACAGCGCCATTACCGAAACCTGCGGTCTCGGCGGCTTTTCGATGGCAGCGGCGCCGGCGATCGTTAAATTTGTCGGCGGCACGGTCAGCGATGCGATGAACTTCACCCGCAAAATGTATGAAATCACCGACGGAGAAGCGCAGGCGTTCCAGATTCCGGCGATGGATTTCCGCGGTTCTCCAACCGGCATCAACATTCTCAAGGTTTGTGAAAAGAACATTCTGCCGCAGATCAACACCGGTATCGCCCACAAAGACGCCGGCGTCGGCCAGGTCGGTGCCGGGCTCGTAAACCCGCCGATGAAGTGCTTCGAAGACGCCCTCGAAGCATATGTTGAAAAGTATTGCCAAAATTAGTATCATTTAACCATACGAACAATTAAAGGAGTCAATTGATGACAAAAGTAAAAATGTATGACCTTACCCAGAGACTGAGTATTCACACTCCGCCCTGGCCGAGCTATATGCCCCTGCAGGTTCAGTATTTCAAGCGCATCGCCGGCGCCCACATGGGTCAGGGTGCCAACGGTCAGATCATCAAGACCAGCAACCACGTCGGCACTCACATTGACGGCGAAATTCACTTCTGCGCCAACGGCAGAACCATCGGCGAAGTGCCGCTCGAAGAATGGTGTGGCGACGGCGTGGTCGTCGACATTTCAGACGAAGTCAGCGATTTCTCGCTGTATTCACCCGAAATGCTGATGAAAAAAGCCGATATCCGCAAAGGCGACATCCTCATCATCAACACCGGCTATCACAAATACGGCTGGGATCAGCCGCAGGCCGATGAAGTGCGCTATATGGTCAAACACCCGGGCCCCGATGCGAACTTCCACAAATGGGCACAGGAAATGAAATTCAAATGGATCGGCGTTGACTGCGGTTCAGCCGACCACCCGATGAACACCATTCTGCGTGACTGGCACCCGAAGCTTTTCGCCAAAGCCGAAGCCAAACTCAAAGAAACCCACGGCAAAGCCTGGGATGAATACTATCCCCAGGAAGAATACTATCAGGTCATGCACCTGAAGATGTTCCCGATGGGTATCGTACATGCCGAAAATATCGGCGGCGAGATCGATCAGCTGAATAACAAGCGCACCTGGATCGGTCTGTTTCCGTGGCGCGCCATCGAGCTCGAATCATGCATCAGCCGCATCGTCGCTTTCGAATTCGACAAGTAAGCAATCGCTGATAAAAAAAATGGCACCTTCGGGTGCCATTTTTTTTATCAGGTAAATTATCGAATCAGCTCTGGTTGTTGCGGTTGCGAACCTTGAGTTGAATGCGGGTGAAGTGTTTTTCGAGATCGCGGCTGGAAAAAGGCTTTTCGAGAATCGCCGAAACCCCGAGTTTTTCGAGCTCGGGTCGTTTTTCGTCGTTGCCGATGCCGGTGCAGACAATAACCGGGATTTCCGGGTTCATCCAGCGGATTTCTTTGATCAGGTCGAGACCGCTCATGCCGGGCATCAGCAGGTCAGTGAGCACGATTGTCAGCTTGCGCTGCAGGTTTTTGAACAGGTTCAGGCCATCTTTGCCGTTTTCGGCAAGAATGACCTCGTAGCCCATCATGCGGATATTGTCGGCGAGAATCTCTCTGACGTTTTCGTCATCATCGATTACCAGTGCGCAACCGCTGGAGCAATTTTCTTCGGCTGGGCGGGTCTGCGCCGCATCGGCGAAGCCACCGGCCGAATCGATGGGCAGAAATATGGCAAAATCGGTTCCGTGGCCTGGTTGACTGGTCACCATGACGGCGCCGCGATGACTGCGCAGCATGCCGATCACCGCCGAAAGGCCAAGCCCGCGACCGGCATAACGGGTCGAAAAAAACGGGTCAAAAATTCGATTCAGATTCTCTGGTTCGATACCGCTGCCGTTATCGGTAATTTTAACGGCAATATAGCTGCCAGATTTGATCGGCGGGCCAAAATAGCCGGGTTCGTTGCCGTAATAGGTCGCCAGCCCGGGAAATGCGGTGATGCAGATAGAGCATTTGCGTTCGCTGACGGCGGCCTCGACTGAATTCTTTACCACATTGAGAATGGCCTGTTTCAGCATCGGCGGATCGATGTGGATTTCGGGCAGATTCTCGTCGACGGCGATCTGCAGATCGATATCGTTGCCGGCCAGCTGTAACATTGCCGGGTGCAGTTCACGCAGAATGTTTTTTATGCTGGCTTTCTGATAAAGGGTGGGCATGCGGCCGGAATAGGCCATCAGCTGCTGAATTATTTCGCTGGCTTTGCGGGCCGCGTCGACAATGCGCCGGGCCTTTTCGCGGCAGCCGCCGTCGGGTGGCAGTTCTCGCATCATCAGGTCGGAATAACCCATGATTCCGGTCAGCAGATTGTTAAAGTCGTTGGCAAGACCGCTGGCCATCTGGCCGAGGTGGTCGAGTTTCTGCAACTGCATGACCTGAGTTTCGTAACGCACCCGGCTGTTTTCAAGCTCACGGCGGGTGGTAATGTCGCGAACGGTGACGGCGTAACACTCGTGCCCGTTGATCTTTATGAAATTGATGATCACTTCGCTCGGAAAAACGCTGCCATCCTTACGGCGGCCGGCGGCTTCGAGCTGAATGCTGCGCCCGCTCGCTCTGGCACTTTCAAGTTCAGGTTTACAGTTTTCTATTAACTCGATGGCACTGCCCGGAACGAGATCTCGGGCATTCATTTTCAACAGTTCTGACTGGCTGTAGCCATACATTTTTTCGCAGGCCTTGTTGCAGTCAAAGATCGAGCCGTCGGCCGTTTCAAGAAAAATGGCATCGGAAGAGGCGTCGAAGAGGGTCCAGTAGTGGCGGGAAGCCTGACTGAGTTCGTTTTCCATCATCCGTTGTGCGGTGACATCGCGGATGAATACCAGATTGACAGGCTCCGCGCCATTCTGATGTTCGGCTGGGAAAATACCGACATTCAGGAAACAATCTGACCCGTCAGATTTGAGCTCGGCTTCGAATTCGAGGTAACCGTCGGGTGATTCATAGTTGCTTACCGATGCGGGCAGGCGCACGAAAAAATCGAAAAGCGACCAGCCGGTAAGCGGACCATCTGCAACGCACCTCAGCACTTCAGCGGCTGAAGATGATTCAGATACTACCTTACCAACCCTGTCAATCACCAGATATGCAGCGCAGACTTGCTCCAGCAATTATTCTTTCCCCGGTTACGACATGTTTCTGAAAAATATTTTCTATTTCGCGTATTCTAGCAAAAGATACCGAGAATAAACAATTTAAGTTTTTATTTTTATGCAAAAATTACGTATTACATTTTTTTACGCAACAACTTGCCGATTGCACTCTGGCGATCAGGCAAAAGTTTTTTGGGCGACCGATTGACACATGGCAGTCTGATTCTTATGCTTGAGTGTACGATTCAACGATGTGGACTCAGGAGGGTGATGATGATTATCAGAAGTAATTTGAAAGCCATGCTGATCATTATGGTCCTGGCCTTCATCATGCCCGCCATTCAGGCAGATGCTGGCATTTTTGACGACATTAAGCTCTGGTACAATCAAAAATCAGAGATAAACAAACATTCCCGCGTTATCAGCAGCGAGGTTAAAACTCTCTACCGCGAGCGCAAGTCGATTCAGCGTTTTTCTGAAGGGGCCAGCGGCCTGATCAGGGCCTACCGGGCCATCAGCAATAAAGGCAGCAAAGCCAGTCTGCCACAGATGCTCGACATCGCGAAATCGATTTCTCTGGTTGTCAGTGAATTCAAAAATCTCGCTCCCAAGGCTGAGGCAATGTATAGAAATGCCCAGCCGAGCATGAAGTATTTTTCGCAGCTCGCAGACCAGACCGAGACCATTCAGACCAACAAGAACAAGATTCTGGTCAAGTCGTTTTCAGACGGCCGATTGAACAAGCTTGCCGGTGCCAATGGCTGGAGCCGGGTTTTTGATTCGGTTAAATCCGACCCTCTCAATCTTTTCAGATGGGGTCGTCTGCAGGATGAATACAAACTCGGCAAGGTCGAAGCCCAGTATCCGCTGAAATGTGCTCAAATTGCCTTCGAAGCTTCGGCCTACTATTTTGCCGCCCGCGATTCGGTTCAGGAACTGCTCGGCATCCAGAAAGAAATCGAAGGTATTCTCGGTGGAGATCTTGGCGCGATTCTCAACGTTGCCGGCACGGTAAACAAGATTCAGAATTCCGGGCAGTCGATCGAAGCGCTCGGCGAGCTTGCCGAAACTGGCGCACTGCGTATCGGCAAACGTTTCGACGAACTTCTCAAGGTCCAGGAAGACTACGTAGCGATCAACAAGTCATATAATGACAAATACAATAAAACCCCGTCGGCTTCTGGCAGTTCCGGCTCAACAACTGTTTCTGCCAGCGGCACCACGGCGCGCCAGTCGACCACATCGGCAGCGCCCTCGACCGGCAATACTTCTGGCTCTGCCGCAGTGAGTCTCGAACGGGCCATGGCCAACTACCAGAAAGCCTATCAGGCCTATGTCGAGATCTCACAGAGAGGCGATGCGTCTCAGAACGAAGTTAACAAAGCAATCAACGAGCTCAACGCCGCGAAACGCCAGGTTGAGCAGGCAAAAGCAAGATAATTCAGACGTTCACCACTGCAGCTGTCGGGGTTTCCCCGGCAGCTGTTTTATTTCAGACAAAAGTTGAAAGAAGCGTGCATCTGATTTAAACTGATCACATGGATCAGAGCAAGGGGAGAAGGAGCGGTTTTTTCAAAGCCTGGCGTGAGCCTCTGGGCAGCTTTGTCTTCTTTTTCTTTCTGCTGGTTCTGCCGGTGGTAACTGCCTGGCTGTCGTGTGAAACCATTCAGGCAAACCTCGAGCGGGAACAGCAGCAGCAGAGTCTCGACGAAATGGCTGAAATGACAGCTCACATGGCCAGGCTCGCCAACCCCGAGACATATTTCCAGGAAGCGCTGCGCCGATTGAATGATTCATTCAGGTGGGCTTCAGAAACTGCTGATATTGGCAGGATTTCGCGCCCGGAAATTCTTGAGCTGTTTCTTTTCGACGCTGCGGGCAACCGTCTGAACTGGCCGGCGGGCGAACCTCTTACCAAGAAAAAGATCTCTGAAGATTATCTGCGCCTTCTGCTCGAAATCAGGCGCAACCCGGGCGCCTCTCTGACCCGGCGCGATCAGAGTGTCGCCACTTCGTTCTCAGGCAATTATTCAACGGTTGGCAACCTGGCGCGCAACCCCGAAACTCTGGTGAATTTTCAGGGGATCGGGCTACGCAAATACGGCGCCTGGTTCGAAACCAGATTGCCTGGCGGCAAAGAAGGCTATCTGCTTGCCTGGATGCACCCCGAAAGCATCAGTCGTTACCAGCTTGCCGAAGAGGCCATCAGAAAAATCCAGAAACTGGCCGGAAAAACCTTTGTTTTCGCCTGGATCGATCTGAATGACATGCTGAATAACAGTTGTTCCGCTGGCAGGCGCCTGCAGGAAGTCGGGCTGCGACTCCTCGCCGCCGAGGGTCTTAAATCCGGCTTCAAACTGGCGAATGAGCTTTTTGCGATCAACGACACTCCCGAAGGCATAAGGCTTGTCTGTGCTAGGCAGATGCCGTTACCACCGCCGTTTCTCCAAACTTTTTTCAATCTTTTGCGCACGGTTTTGCCGGTTATCGTCCTGTTTCTGATCTGGAAAACCGCCTTCAGAGTTCGATTCGATCTATCTGCAAGCCTGCAGTTTCTGATGATTTTCGGATTTACGGCCCTGACCGGTGTTGCGATCCTGCTGACCGCTTCAATGGCTTACAAATACGAAAAACAGAATTCTCTGGTTGCCGACAACAAGCAGCGGGCCGTCGAAATTCTCGAAAAGATCGACCGCAATTTCAGCGCCTCATACGGCGATCTGCTGCATCAGTATCGCCACCTGATCTCACAATTGTCGCAGGGCGGCGAGCCCGAAAAAATTCTTGCGCCGCTGACACTCGCCCAGAAAGAAGAAAATCTTGCTTTTGCCGGTTTCACAGACCAGTTCGGCAATTTCCTGTTCAAGGCACCCGCAGCTGTCTACGCCGGTGCGGCCGATTCAATCGAGAGCAAGTATGCCAACCTGATCGGCGGCATGGCCGGGCAGGTCGTGCGCACCTTCAATTCTTCCAGAATGCCCGGAACTACTTATTCAGAAAGCGACCCGGTCGGCATGCGCAGCCTGTCGAGTCGCCCGGTTGAAGGCCTGCTCGGCAACCGCTCGACTCTGCAGAACATCACCTTCGACGGTGACGAAACCCTTACCTTCATGGATCTGACCATAAATGAAGGCGACACGGCCTCGGGCTGCCTGTTTATCGTGCATGAACCGCGAAAAATGCAGATTAAATATCTGAGTCTGGCGGGGCAGAACATTTCGCGCAGTGCCGGTTTCGAACTCGCCGCTTTTCCCAAGCGCCACAGCGAAAAGGGCGCTTATTACCCGCGGTTCTCATACACCGCCGAACTGCCGCTCTGGAAACTTCACGACCTGGTCAATCAGACACAGGTTTCGAGTTTCAGGCATGGCCGTATCGACGACCGCGAAGTTCTTGTGGCCGCGATTGCCGGCCATAATCTGAAAAATTACAACCTGTTTTTGATCATGCCCTTTGAAAGAATCAGAGCAGAAGCTCAGAAACTGTCGAATATCTTTATCGCTGCGACCGTCATGTCGCTGCTTTTCATCATGGTTCTCAGCCTTATTCTGGTAAAATCGCTGATTACACCGGTTTCAATGCTGGCAGCGAATGCCACTGCCCTGCAGAACCGCCGCAACGAAACGGTTGAAACGGTAGTGTTCTCAGAAGCGAATGAACTCGAAAGCATTTCGACCGGCCTGACCGATCTGATACTCAAAGTTCGCGAATTCAATGAGGGGCGTTCGGTCAAACGCCACCTGCTGCCGCCTGAACCGCTCAGACACGGTGCGGTAACCCTTGACGGCTTTCAAATCGCGAATTCACGTGAAGAGCGCGAGATTTATAATTTTTCGCGCATCGATGAAAATCTTTCTTTCGCCTTTCTGATGCGCACCGATCTTTCCGGGATCGAGGCTTCGCTCACCCTGTCGATGGCGCGCATGGCCGTCAGACTTATCACCGAAGAACTCAATGTTCATTCCACTTACCACTGCATAAAGGATCTCGAAGAATATTTCAGAATCAATCTGCGCCGGCGACTCGGCGGTGATCTGGCTGCCATAATTGTTAATCATGCCGAGAACCGCATTCTTTATTCCGGCTGTGGCGCCATAAAAATCGTTCTGATCGACCCTGTCAGCGGCAACACCGAAAAAATTCAGTTTTCGGCGACAGAACCGGGAACCAGTGAATTTCATGCCGAGGGAACGCGCGAAGCAGAGTTTGCGCCGGGCCGCATTGCCCTGATAGTTTCGCCGGTCTTTTCAGACATGTGCAGCAGCCGTCTGCCGCAGATTCTACCGGAAATGCTGGCACGAAGCAAAACTGACCCGACCCTGCGCGAATACATGCAGCAGCAGATTGAAAGTGCCTGTGCCAGTGGCTTTACCGAATCAGCCAGCCTGCTGGTCGTGCAACACCATGAATCGGGGGAGCAGAAGTCATGAAGAAGTCACCGACAGCGACTTTTTTCAGGGCCGCCATCGGCAGATTGAGCGGAAATCGGCCGTTGCGCTGGCTGCTGATAATTCTGCTGACCTGGGGAGTGCCCTCGGCAATTTTCTGGACCGGCCTGCAGCTGTTCGTTTCTGACCGTCTCAGTCGCAGCAGCAGTCTGATTGCTGAAGAGATAGAGCGCGGTCTCGACAACTACATTTACGACAGTCTGCCGGCCAGGTTTTTCCACCCGAGATTCAGCGATCTTTTCAAACAACTCAAGGGCCTGCCGTCGAACAATGACAGCCTCGGAAAGATCGTCGCCGGCTTCGACCGACAGTGGCAGACAGGCATGATTGACATCTACCTGTTCAATGGCGAAGGCAATGTTTTTCCGATCCGGGGTGCCAGGCCTGAACACGAGCTGTTCTTCGCTCTGGCCAACTCGGAGCATGAGGCGGGGCAGATATCTCCCGAGCAGCTCAGCCGCGTCGGCAAGCTTTTTCCCGCACCCGATCTGATGCTTGGGCGCATTCGCGACCAGCGCGACAAGGTAATCGAACTCGGCAACCCCGACCGATATTCGCTCTGTTATTACGATTACGACCGTTCGATCAAGAACCGCTTCGTCGCCGGAATTCTGATTTTCGTGCATTACAGGCATCTCAAGGTGGCCGACATTCTCAAAACCACTGTCAGCCAGGTCGATGCCGCGCACTTTGGTTTTATCGGCAGAGACACAACTTCGCTGCCGACGGTGCTGGCCGACTTTGAGGCGCAGAACCTGGTCGCTCATTACGAGCAGTATCCGACGAGCACCTTTGCTCTGAATGGCAGAATAATCGGGATCAAGCGTTTCGATGAATACACGCTGCTGGTCGGCGCTTATGAATGCCCGGCGCGACCTTTGCTGCTGCTGGTTTCGACCTTCATTCTCTTCATCATTGTCAGCATAATGTTTCTGCGTCTCAGCTACCGCATCATGGTGCTGCAGATCAGGTATCAGCATAACGTCAGACAGAGGCTTACCGGGTTGTTTGCGCTTTCTTACGCTCTGCCACTAATGGCTGCCGGCTTTCTCGCCTTTCAGTATCTCAGAGAAATGCGGCATTCGATGGTGCTCGAAGAGAAGCATGACAATTACCGGCGTCTGTCAGAAATCGATGCCGGTTTTACGCGGTTCGTCACTTCGAAATTGCTTGAATTCAGAGGCTTTTCACGCGAACTGCAGCAGGCAGTCACTGAACCAGGCAGCCTGAAGAAGCTTCTTGAAGGGCATTATAAAGATTTTACCGCCGACAGCATTCACATTGTGGCCTCAGACTCGCAGATTCTTTATTCGACCGATCTGATGACCGCCGAGGTCAGAAGGCATTACAACAAGACCCGGGCCGAACAGCAGAAGATTCTCGAAAGCTGGAAGCTGCGCCATGCCGGCATTACCTCGCGCCATATCAAGGCCCTGTTTGATGGCGGCGGGCCCGACGGGCAACCTCTCGAACCCGAAAAGGGCGAAGGGCATAACGGTTTCATCAAGCTGCTTGGCACCACCGCCATTTCGGCCATGGAATTCTACAACCGCTCGCAGGGCATCGTTACCGAAATGAAGCGCACCAGTTCGAACCTGGTGGTCGATGCCATCATCGAGTCGAACACGCAGACGCTTTTTCAGTCGGCCCGCACCAACATCGGCCGTTTCACCAACATTCAGGGGCTTGATGAAATCTTTCTCGGCTACCTCGATGTGCTGCCAGGCCCGGCCGGCGAAGCGTGGTATGCCTATGCCATGCTTGTAGACCTGGTCAACTTCGAGCGCCAGTATTTCGAAAAACTGTTTGGTGATCTGCGTTCGCGCAGCGAAATAATGAACCGCGTGTTTCCGGAAGAGGATATCAGGGCCGTCTCGACCCACCAGTATGCCGCCAATTTCCCCTCAGTGCTTGAATTCAAAAACTTCGAGTCGATTATCCGCCGCAGCAACAGCGATTTTAAAACCTTCACCCAGAGAATGAAAATTGACGGCCGCGACAGCTATGTCAGCGTTCTGCGCGGCTCCTATCTCAAACATTATCTGCTGCTGCGGGTGTCGCCGGTCGACGAGATCGAAGCGCTTTTCCGAAAACGGGTCAGCATCGTCATCATAATTTTCACGGTCATTCTGGTCATGGGCATCGCCCTTGCCCGCCTGCTGACGCGCCTGCTGATTCTGCCGATCAGCGACATCATGCTCGGCGTCAAGGCGCTGGCAGCACGTAATTATCAGCACCGCATTCCGGTGAGGTCAGAGAACGAGTTTGGCATACTCGCCCGCGCCTTCAACGAATCGGCCGAGATTCTCAAAAACCTCACGATTTCAGAGAAAATCCGCAGACAGCTTTACCCTGAGTCTGAATTCAGATGCGGCAGCTACCTGATTTCGACCGCAAACTCCAATTCACGCATAATTCTCAGCGACTTTTTCGACTACATTCCTCTCAAACAGGGCACTTACGCTTTGATTCTCGCCGAAGTCTCGGGCAACGACATTTCGGCCGCCTATCTGACCGCGATGCTTAAAACCTCGTTCACGCTGCTCTGCCCGAGTTTTCCGTTCAGTCCTGAACTGATTCTTGAAAAACTGAACCAGATCTTTCTGCCGTATTATCAGAAAGGGCACATGACGACCTGCATGATCGGCATCATCGACCCGACCAACGACCAGATGATCTGTGCCAATGCCGGGCAGTCATACCCGATCAGCATCGCCGACAAAACCGGTGAAAAGATGTTCGTAAGTCTGCCGTCGACCCCGCTTGGCATAAGCCTTGAAACGAAATTTCGCAAGCATCAGATCAGTCTCGAAGGCAGAACCGTGGTGCTTTATTCTGACGGCGCAGTGAACCTGCCTGACCGGCAGGGTGAAAAACTCGGGCACGAGGCTTTTCTTGAGATCGTGCAGCAGAGCCTGAAAGCTGACCCGCGCAACCCGTCAGAAGAGATACTCAAGCGGCTTAATCAGGTATCGATGCAGGTGCCGTGGCGTGACGACATCACGGTGATGTGCATTCAGAACCGCATCTGATCATTTCTGCCGCTCAACGAAGCCCTGCAGATAAACGATGGCCTTGCGCGCCATGGCCTTGTCGGAGTCAGCGGCAATGCGGAAAAATTCACGCAGTGCATCTATATAAACCGGGTTTTTCTGATAAGACATTGCCAGAATTACTCTGGTTCTGACTTCCAGCGAATCGTCGTGCAGCATTTTTTTCAGCAGTTCTTCGACCGCATTGCCTTTCATGCGTGAGAGCACGAAAACTCCGGCCTCTCTGATCTTTTCGTCAGAATGTTCGGGCAGGTTTTTGAAAGCCTGCAGAATTTTTACGGCACCGAAATTAGACAGGGCTGAGCGGGCAGCCTGAGCCAGCAGTGGCATTTCTGAACGCAAAAACGGGCACAGGTGCAGAACCGCGGCCGGCTTTTTCGAATTTTCCAGCCCCTGAATGGCGGCCAGGGCTACCCGTTCGTCCTGGTGATAAAGCAGACTGGCCAGCGTATCGATTACCGCCGGATCACCGTAGTGACCGATTTCTCTGGTGACGAAAGCGAGTCTGAGCGGTTCAGGCTTTGTGAGAATATATTCGATCAGATGCGGAATGTGGGCGGCATTCTTCATTGCAAAAAGCTCTCTGAGCTCACCATCCGAGATGCAGAGCATCTTGAGCTTGCCGATCAGGTCTTCGCGCAGTGCTTCGTCCGAGAGGTCGATAGTGACATCTGAAGTATTGAAATCGATGTCGCTGTCTTTCTGTCCCGCAACCGGCATATAAGCTGGCGAACTGCTGCGGGCGGCGCTGATTAAATCCTGGCGTCTGGCATGCGGACCGATGCGACCTGCCAGAGCCTTGCGGCTCAGGTTGCTCCAGAGAGCGTCAAGTTCGGGATCGGCCTGAACCGACGGGCGGCGTTCGGGCCGGGTCATCTGTCTGATTTTTTCTCTTTCGGCCTGTCTTTTGGCAGTGATGGTGCCATAATCAGCAGCAGCCGGCCTACTTACAGGTTCGGCTGGAGAGACTGCCGCTGAAGACTGACCAGGTCTGTATGGCGGCACCGGTTTGGCTGGCGGCACGGATTTGGCCGGCGGTTCTTCTTCGATGATTTCTTCGACCACCTCATCGGCATCTTTGGGTTTGGCGGCTTTAACCTTGCGAACCACCTTGACCACTTTTCTGGTGGTCGGCGCGGCACCGGGCTGGCCTTCAGCCTTCGGGTCTGTTTTTGCCGGCTTGTCGGCAGCGGTCACAGCCTTGCTTTCTGTGGCCACCACTGTGGTTGGTGCAGCAACAGCAGCCGCAGCTTTAGCATCGGCTGGCTTCGCTGCAGCGTCAGTCGGCTGCAGTAATTCCTGCAGCTTCGCGGCCGGGTCGTCGCCAGCAGGCGCAGCTTCTGCGCCTTCAGCCACAGGAGCTTCAGTCAATGCAGCCAGGGCGGCCTTCTGCTTCTTTTTCTTCTGTATAACTGCGACGATCGGCAATGCTACGACAGCCAGCAGAATGATCCAGTAGCTTTTTACAAGAGCAATGTAATAGGCAGTCGAGGCGCCGGGATATGGCTTTTTAGCGGCTTTCGCCTTGCCAAAATACATTACCGCCTTGCTGTTGTCGGGTTTTTTGGTATTCTGCCAGTAAAGTCCCTGAGCGTAATTGGCAAGCGAACTGCTGTTGTCTTTTGAGCCGAGAACTCTGGCAACGCGATTGACTGTATTCCAGTCAGGCTTGTCGATCTTGATCAGCGCTTCGACATAAATGGCAAGCAGTTCGTTCGATTCGACCACTGCGTCTTCGAATTCCTGCAGTTCAGCGACGACTTCCTTATGCTTACCGGCTTTTGAAAGGCCGTTGACCTTGCCGAGAAGGACATTCGGGTCGGCACTGAGGGCCGGCATATCAGCCGGAGTTTCACCTTCGGCAGCCTCTTCGCCGCCTTCAGCCGCACCCTCACCAGTATCGACGACAACTTCTTCGCCGCCTTCAGCAACGGGTTCAGTGCCTTCTGTGGGTGCTTCAGCGCCTTCGGCAGTATCTGGCAATGCCTCTGTCTGAGAAGCTTCGTCCACTGCGGGGTCGGCCGAACCGGAGGCAGGTGAAGCAACAGCGGGATCAGCAGCTGGCGCTGCCGCCGCATCGGCGGGCTCTTCGGTAACTTCATTGTCGATGATGAAGTCTTCATCGTCCTGAGCTGCCAGGTCTGGCTGAAACATCAGGGGCAATGCTGCAACCCAGACAATGAACAGCCAGAACGCGCGTTTTTCGCGATTTTTCAACATTTCAGTCTCTGAATTTCAGGCGGGTTTTCTTCCGGCCGTGAATTGTTTCGTGCAGATATTTTATCTCAGTGGTGATTTCTTTTTCAGTGGTTTGAATACGGCATGGCAGGCAAGGGTTCTCTCTGGTTTTTCCGCGCCAGGGGTAACCGTCTTTGAGCGCCTGCTCAGACTTCGCGGTGGCAGCTCGCATTTCTTCCCGGCGCATCTGTTCGAGTTCCCGGGCGTAGTATTTTGGTTCTTCGGCGGGATCCTGCCGACAGCCGGCAGAGAGCACGGCCGCCAGCACACACAATGCCAGCATGCCGGGCCGGCGGGCCCTTTTCCAGAAACGGTCTGCAGATTTCATAAATTTCCCGTCCAGTCAGCCTTAATTTGGCTATCTAATCGGGAGAGTTCATGGTTTTGTTTAGCAAAACCTGAAAAACGCGAAGTGCTTTTATTTTTCGTGGGCCTGATTCGATGAAGCGGGTTTGCGACTGCTGATCTTCAGACCGGTATTGTCAATCACGACTCTGGTATCGGCCGGCACCGATTCGGTCAACCAGACGTTGCCGCCGACCACCGAATTTCTGCCGATTATCGTTTCGCCGCCAAGAATGGTGGCGCCGGCGTAGATAACCACTCCGTCGCAGATGGTCGGGTGGCGGCGGGCGCCGCGAATGACCTTACCCTGCTTGTCGCGGGGGAAATTCAGAGCTCCGAGGGTAACGCCCTGATAAAGGGTGACGTCATCGCCGATTACCGTGGTTTCGCCGATCACCACTCCGGTGCCATGATCGATGAAGAAGCTTTTGCCTATTGTGGCGCCCGGGTGAATGTCAACGCCGGTGCGTGAATGCGCCCATTCAGACATGATGCGCGGAATCAGGCGCAGACCGTGCTGGTAGAAGAAGTGTGCCACCCGGTGAACAGCTACCGCTTCGAGGCCGGGGTAACTGAAAATTATCTCGTCAAAGTCGACGGCAGCCGGGTCGTTCTTGAAAGCGGCCTTAACGTCGAGATTCAGCATCTCGCGCAATTGCGGAACATATTCGAGAAACTCAAAAACCAGCTGCTCGGCGGCCTTTTCGCACTGACCGCAGGAAGTGCTGGCTTTCTGGCAGCCATGAATAAGTTCGCGGTGCACCTGCGGTTTCAGTTCTTCATAGACGCGGGCAACCCGGTAACCGATGCGCATTTCGATCGAGTCGAACGACATTTCAGAATGGCCGTAATAGCCCGGAAACAGCAGAGTAAAAATATCGCTGATAACGCGGTAGAGAATCTCTTTGTCGGGCAGCGGGCTGCTGTCAAAGTGTTGAACTTCTTTGGCCTCTTCGCTGATAGACTGGATAATTTTACGGGCTGCATGGTTCAGGCGGTTTTTTCGCATATTCGTTCTCCTGAGAAAGAGTATAATCGAGAATTGCCCGGTTGCAAAACTGCATTTTTTGCAATTTCTCTTGATGAAAAACGAATTTGGTTTATAATCTGATTAAGACCCTTACTTATCAAAGGATGTGGCTAAATATGGATGAACTCGACCTCTGCCTGTGCAAATCCGCCAGCATTACTCACAACACTAATTTAGACAAGCATTTCGCCAGTAATGCCGTCGGTCATTGCGACCTGTTCGAAATCCAGCTCTACAAAGAATTCTGGAACAGTCTGCAGGAAAGCGAAAGCACGATTTTCAATTCGACTATTGAACAGCTGGTCAACTCGGTTAATCCATGACATCTCCTGTTCCTTCGCGTCAGAATGCCCTCAAGGGACTGCGTGACGCGCTTGCCGGCGGCTACCCGGTCATTGCCATCGAAACATGGGAAGAAGACGCCACCCTTGCGACGTTGAACAATTTTTTCAACAGCGCTTTTCAGGGGCGTGGTGTCTTTCAGACCTGGGACTTTCAGACCGGTCTGTTCGATGCCGCCAGCCGCACTTCAGAAAAACTAAGCGCCATAGAAGCGCTCGACAAAATTCAGGCCGCTGACAAGCCCGGTTTTTTTGTCTTTAAAGATGTCACCGGCCTTTTTGCCAACAGCGAGGTCAGGCGGCGCATCAAGAACATTCACTATTCTTTTCGGGGTCAGAACCGCTTTCTGCTGCTTACCGGCTCAGACTTCATCATACCGGTCGACCTGCGCAAGGATATTCTGCTGATCAGTTACCAGCTCCCGGAAGCAGGCGAAATCGCCGCGATCATCGACGAGCACCTGCAGGCGGCGGCACGCCGTGGCGCCCAGGTCGAGCTGACCTCCGAACAGATCGATCAGGCGGTAATTTCGCTCAAGGGTTTTACCGGCGCCGAAATGAAGTATGCACTCAACAAAATCTGCTGGGGCCGCAAAACCATCGATGCCGAAATCATTCCGCTGCTGCACGATGAAAAAGAACAGCTGGCCCGCAAAGACGGCGTTCTAGAATACGTTCGCGGCAGCGAATCGCTCGCCGACGTCGGCGGCCTCGAAAACCTCAAAGACTGGCTGCTGAAGCGCCGCAAGCTCTTCACTCCCGAAGCCGCTCAGGCCGGCATCCGCCCACCACGCGGGCTTCTGATGATGGGTATTTCAGGTTGCGGTAAGTCGCTGTCGGTCAAGGCAATCAGCGCCCTGTGGGGCCTGCCGCTTTTCCGGCTCGACATGAACAAGGTTTATTCAGGCATTTACGGCACGCCCGAAGGCACCTTCGCCCGTGCCATCAAGAATATTGAAGGGGTCGCCCCCGCCATTCTCTGGATCGACGAAATTGAAGGCGGTATCAGCAGTAACACCGCCAAAGACGGCAGCACCGGTTCGCATATTTTTTCGGCCTTTCTGACCTGGATGCAGGAAAAATCATCCGACGTCTTTGTGGCCGCCACCGCCAACCGCATCGACCTGCTGCCTGCCGAAATCATCCGTAAGGGTCGTTTCGATCAGGTTTTCTTCATCGACCTGCCGAACGACAGCGAGCGTGAACAGATTTTCAAAGTTCACCTGAGCCGTCGCGGCAACAAAATCGAAGAGTTCGATCTGCCACTTTTGAGTGTAGCCACCGAATTCTGGAACGGCGCCGAAATCGAGCACGTCGTCGAAGCCGCCATGATCGAAGCCTTTCACCGTGGCACCGCCATGGCCCAGGATGACCTCTACACGATCATCAGGGGCACCGTGCCGCTGTCGCGTACCATGTCGGAGCAGATCAAATTCATCAAGGGCTGGGCCAGCGAACGCGCCATTTCAGCCTCAAAATCCGACCGCTGATTTTTTTTCGGCCCGACAGCTCCCCCGCCACTCACGCCGGCGCGAGAACCTTTTTCTATCCAGGCCGCAGCTTCCACCGTCAAGGCAAAACGTCCGGTCTTACCCATTTAAAAATTGCGATAAAATTACTTCGGAATTTTTCATTTTAATCTTAACTGAGAGGTAAATATGAAACGCATATTACTGGTTTCGCTTTTTTCTTTTTTTGCAACGCTTCCTGTTTTTTCTGAAATTATAATCAGACTTAAAAATGGCCAGACCATGAGCCTTCCGATAAATCAGTCAGATATTTCCAGCATAGAATTTAGTTCTTCTGCAGATTCTGCTTCTGCAGAAAGCAAAACAAAACCATCTTCCCAAACAGAAATAAAGAAGATCAGAATTTTACGAGTAACTGAATATGAACGCAACAATACATCTCCAGCCTGGACAGGTGTAATTACCCGAATTGGAGAATCGTCAAATTTTCAGGCAAACTGGAAAAGCGTTAGAACAGGTGAGCCAGACAAAGGCACTCTCACGATGAAGTCTAATCCTGGTGACAAGCAGGTAACTCTTATTCGAAGCGATAACAATCAGACCTATGTCGGTACTATCAGTGCCGATGGGCGCTCCTTGGAAGGAAATTTCAACGAGCCAGGTAAAACAGTCAGAGATCGTCGATGGACTGCTCAGATTGATTATTGAGCCAAGCTTTCATAAGACATCTTTAGCAGGTGGAAGATTATGCCGGCAACACGTTTTGTGCTGTTTCCTGAGGTGTCCGACATCTGGAAATATTATAATAAGGGCGTATTGAATTTTTATATCGATTCGTCCGGCGCGGCCTATCAGCCGGATTACTTTTTTGCTGACAGGAGGTCAGCGATACTCGGCAGCATCAGGATTGATGATGCCGGGTGCTCCAGACTAATTTTGTTATTAAGTTTTCGCTCAGCAGAACCGCTCTATCCTGCGCGGTTCTGCATAAGCACATCCTGTGCAAAACAAGCTTACGAAAAAGTAATCCCGGCTTCTCTCCTCGCCTGCCTAAAACAATTTTTAATGAGCTTTTGCATAAATAAGCTGTTGCCCTGCATTCTGGCCTTTTTTGTTGACTTTTCAGCGAAATTAGACTATTCTAATATTATTAGACACATCTAATTTTATCTCAAAGGCGGCTAAAATGGTCAGAACTACATACAGCCTCGCCGATCTGCCCGAAGGCAGCACCGGCACCATTCGCGACATCGACGCCCTTTCACCCACCGCCCAGCGCCTTCTCGATATGGGGTTCGTACCCGGCACACCGATTAAAGCCATCAAGCGGGCACCGATGGGTGACCCGACCACTTACGAAATCCGTGGTTACCTGGTTGGCCTGCGCCGCACCGAATCTGCCCTGATCGATGTTGAGATAAAACCAGATGGCAAATAAAATAACCACCGGCTCCCGTAACGTCTACCTCGTCGGCAACCCCAACTCAGGCAAAACCAGCCTGTTCAACGCCATCACCGGCGAGCGCCACCGCGTCGGCAACTGGCCCGGCGTCACGGTACAGAAGATCGAAGGCATCACCGAAACCGCCAGCGGCCGTCTGATCATCAACGACCTGCCGGGCACCTACTCCCTCACCCCAGCCACTCCCGAAGAGGAAATCGTTCTCAAAACCCTCGACGAAGCCGCTACCGGCATCATCATCAACGTCGTCGACATCGCCAACTTTGAGCGCAACCTGTTTCTGACCACCCAACTGGTCGAACTCGGCGTCAACCCGGTCGTCAGCCTGAACTGTTTCGACTCGTTCACCCGCGCCGGTGGCAGCATCGACCTGCAGAAGTTCTCGGCTTTCACAGGCACCACCCCGTTCCCGACCGTTGCACGCAGAGGCGAGGGCGTCAGTTCGATGATCGAGCACCTGAGCCGCCCTGAGTCTATAGCTGTTGAGTGCTGCAACAACATGCTGGTGCTGCCCGACCTCTGGAAAAAGGCCGCCGAAGACGTGCTCGCCTGCCAGGGTCTCAAATGGGCCTCTGCCACCCCGGTTCAACGCTACAATGCGTTGCGCGAACTGATCAGTCTCAAACCACTCGAATCCGATATAAAAATTCAGGAAATCAGGCGCCAGCTGGCTGCCCAGCTCAGCCAGGGCCGCGAAAAACCGGTCAAAGTCATCGACCTTGCCTGCGAGCTTGCCTCTGACCGCTACCGCCGCATCGAAAAACTTATCGCCGCCTGCGCCACCATCCCGGGCAAAAGCATCCCCCCATGGCAGGAAAAACTCGACACGGTTCTCACTCACCGTTTTCTTGGGCTGCCAATCTTCGCCCTGATGATGGCCTGGGTGTTCTGGACCACCTTTTCCATTGGTGAAATACCGATGGGCTGGATGGAATCTCTCGTTGAAATGGCCGGCGATTTTGTCAAAGCCAACATGCAGGAAGGCCTGCTGCAGGAGCTGCTGGCCGATGGCATCATCAGCGGCGTTGGCGGCGTTCTCGTCTTCATTCCGAACATTCTCATCCTCTTCTTCTGGATAGCGATCCTCGAAGATTCCGGCTATATGTCACGCGCCGCCTTTATCATGGACCGCATGATGAACAGTATCGGTCTGCACGGCCGCGCTTTTATTCCGATGATTATGGGTCTTGGTTGCAATGTTCCGGCAGTGCTGGCCACCCGCATCATCGACAACCGTTTTCAGCGTCTGCTCACCATGCTGCTGATACCTCTGGTCACCTGCGCCGCCCGTCTGCCGGTTCTGGTATTACTGTGCGGCACGTTTTTTCCCGAAAATCCAAGTATCTGGATGTTCTCTCTGTTCTTTGTCAACCTTCTGGTGTTGATCTTCCTGGGTCACATGACCAGCTTTCTTTTTAAAAGCGTCGAAAACAGCCCATTTTTGCTTGAAATGCCGCCCTATCGCCTGCCGACCGCCGCCAGCGTCTGGCACATGCTCTACGAAAAGGCGATGCACTTTGTCGAAAAGGCCGGAACCGTAATCATGGCCGGCGCGATCGTGATCTGGGTTCTGTCGGTATTCCCGCGTGAAGTGCCGCTGAGTTTTGATTACGAAGCTGAACTGGCCGCTCTCAAGTCGCAGACGGTCACGGCCGAAACGACCGAACAGATTGCCGCCCTCACTCACAAACGCGACATCGAGCAGATGGAAGGCCGCTATATGGCCCGCATCGGCAAGCTGATGCACCCGGTAATGGCACCGCTCGGCTTCAGCTGGCGTGAGACCGTTTCGCTAATTCCGGGTTTTCTGGCCAAGGAATCCGTAGTATCGACCCTGACAGTTCTTTATCTGCCCTATGATGAAGATCTTGGCAGAGGAATGAGCAAAACCGGCATGAACAAGCTTTCTGCATTTGTATTCATGCTGTTCACTCTGCTGTACATACCCTGTATCGCCACCCTTGGCGTCGTCTGGCGCGAAAGTGGCTCGACAAAGTTTACGGCACTTTCTCTGCTGGTATATTTTGTGATAGCCTATCTCGTCAGCTTTGCCGCCCTGAAAATCGGCGAAGCTCTGCAGGCCAGCAATGGAACTGCGGCCGAAGCCGTAACCATAATTCTGGCAGGTATTTTTGCAGGCTGGTATCTGCTGCGCACGCTTCTCAACACTTTTGTCGGCCGCCAGTGTAATTCATGTGCCGGCTGCAGCGGTTGCCCATCAAAAAGCAATGACTGCCAGGGGTAAAACAGGAATAAAAAAATGAAAGATCGTGTTTCAGGCGCTCTTGAATCATATCTTGAACAGATTGCCGAACTGCAGCAGGAACACGGGGCCGTGCGCACCTCTGACCTTGCCGAACGCATGGGCTGCAAGCGTTCTTCGGTTACCAATGCCCTGCAGCGGCTTTCTGAAAAGGGGCTGATAAATTATCAGGCATACCGTCCGGTAACTCTGACCGAAGAAGGCGAAAAAACAATCAGAGCTCTGAACCGTTATCACGGCATTCTCGCTCAGTTTCTCGGTGAAATTCTGGCGTTCTCTGAAGACTTTGCCCAGCAGGAAGCATGCCGTCTCGAACATCGGGTCAGCGCCGCGACGATCGAAAGAATGCGCGCCTATCTTGAGTTTGCCGACAAATGGGGTAACTGCGTCTGTAACAGCAGTTCTGATAAAAAGTGTCAGGAAAAAAGCCGGGAGGCTTTTAAAAAGTTCCTGAAGCGAAAAAACGAAACGGCCTAAAAAAGAAAAATCGGGGGTTCCCGATCTGTTTCGTCTGAATTGCTCAGTGTTTTACAGCTGACTGATAAAGATTAAAAATTTCGTAGGTTGTGTGGTTTTCGAGCAGATCATCAGACTGATCTTCCATCCAGCACAGAAAATTCTCGTCCATCATCAATTCTGTAATTCCGACCATCCCTGGGTGAACCATTTGCCTTCCTCCTTGTAATTTTCTACAAATGATTCATCGGCGAATTTATAAGAATGATTAACCATTTTTTTATTTATTTTTTGTAACTTGTTGAACAGTGGTTCTTTATGGCTTAAAATAAGCCTAAGGTCTTAATATAGAAGGAGGATCAGATGCCAGCCGTAACTATTTCGCGTGAGATTGGTGCATCTGGAACTTTTATTGCACTCAAGGTCGCCGAAGCCCTTGGCTATGTCTGCTACGACCAGCAGATCATCAACGAAATCGCCCATAAAATGGGAAAAAACAAGGAACAGCTCGAAGACTTCGACCAGCAGTCGTATAACCGCATTGGGGTTTTCTTTCAAGAAGCCCTTGCCAGCATTGCTCAGGGTGGCATGGTTTTCCATCCCTTCGGCATCGGCCCACTCGACTGGGATTCAGCCGAGATTTTCAGCACCTACCCGCGCAACGCCTTTCAGGAAAAAGATTATTACGAAGTCCTGAGCCAGGTAATCAAAGAGATTTCCGAGAAGTCGAACGTGGTAATTCTCGGTCGTGGTGGCAGCCAGATTCTCAAGGACCGCTCCGACACACTGCATGTGCGTATTGTCGCTGACCGTAACGAGCGCATTCAGCATGTAATGAAAGAACAGAACCTCGACCAGGCCAAAGCCGAAGAAGTGGTCAGCCGCAAAGACGAAGCCGCCGCCAACTTTATCTACGATTTTTTCGATGCCGACTGGAACGACCCGCACCACTATCATATGATTCTCAACACCAGCCGCATCGCTCCTGAAAAGTGCATTGAAATGATTCTCAATGCCGTCAAAACCCTCTGAATTATGTCAAGACGTCTAATTGGTGTAGTTCTGGTGCTGGCATGTGTGGCGGCTTTTCACCTGCTCGGTTCGCACGGCGAAACTCCCACACTCTGGTCGCGCGCCATCAGCGCCAAGGTTTTTTCTGACCCGGTTGCAGCCGGCGACAACTTTGTTTTTCTTTGTGGTGACAAGGGCAAGCGCAGTTTCAAACTGTTCGAAGTCGATGCGGCCGGTTCGCTGATCGCAGAGTCACCCGAATTGAACAGCCTGCCTTTTCAGCCGATCGCGCTCGGCAACATGGTTATTACGGGTGATTCATCGAGAATGGTGCGCGGCTTTTCGGTACCCGGCCTCAAACTGGTATGGGAAAACGGCACGGTTGAGCAGTTCAGGATCGCTCCGATGAAGGTCGACAACGACAAAATTCTAATTCAGTCTACCGCCAGCACACTTTTCTGCATCGACAGCCGCACCGGTAAACCGCTGTGGGAATACACTTTTTCTGATACTCTGGTTAACTACTCGGTTGGCAAGGTCATCGTCTGCCTGCACGGCTACAACGACCTAAAAGAACCAAAATGGAAAGCCACGGCCCTCAATCCCGAAGATGGCACGATTGCCTGGACATTTGCCGCCGTGCCGCTTGGTCAGGATACCCCGCTGTTCATACAGAACATCTGTGTCATGGCTTCACATGAAGGCGAAATCATGATCTTCGACCAGGACCACGGCACCCTTCTGCATAAAAACGAAATCAAGGGCCTCAAGGCATCGCAGATACTCGACGACATTCTGATAATGCTCGCTTCAGGTGGATCGCGGGTTGTCTGCATGTCGCTGATGACCGGCACCTCCTGGACAACAACCATCCAGGCCGGTTATATCGGCGCTGCCAGGTATGGCAACCGCCTGATGCTCTGCGACAAGAAGGCTCTGCGCTGCCTCGACACAAATACCGGCGAACAGCTCTGGAAAAAAGAACTGTCCGACGTCTACAACGCTTTTCCGCACCGGCGCGGCATCTTCGTCACACACAAAGATTCGTTCTTCGCACGAACGACCTATGGCAGCTACATTGAAACCGAGTCTAACCGCACGGTATGGGCAACCGGTGGCCGCAGCCTGTTCATGAAACCACTGGTAACAAATGCCGGTGACCTGCTGCTGTCATATGACGGTTACTACATGATGATGCCAAAGCCGGCTTACGAAGTCTCTTCTGGCCAGGCACCCATTTCAGACCCGACCAACATCAAATTCTGGAAAGACGAAACCGCCACCGCGCCAGCGGGCGTTACCGCCTCCAGTTCAGCGCCACAATCCGCTTCTGCCACGCCGACAAACTTGAACCCGGCCGACAGAGTCGACGAAGTTCCGGTAGCCCCGGGCACAGATATCAGTATCGACGACGGCTGGAAAAAGACTGACTGACGCCACCGTCAAACCTGCATTTCAAGCCCCTCCGGCCCCATTGCCTGAGGGGCTTTTTAATGTTACAATAACAGACCCGTTTCACCCTCAGGAGGTAAAATGAAAACAGGTAAGCTTAATATAGGTTTTGACATAGGATCAGTCAGCATTAACGCGGTCATCTGCGACGCAGAAGGCCGCTTTGTCGAAGAAATGCCATATCACCGCCATTTCGGCCGCACGCTCGAGCTTGTCGCCCGCATTCTCGGTCAAATCGAAGATAAATACGGCCGCGACAACATTCAGCGGGTCGCTTTTACCGGCACCCACGGCAAAGCCATGGCCACCGAGCTTAAAACATATTTTGAAATCGAGACCACTGCCCAGACCAGAGGTCTTTATGCCCTGATGCCCGAAGCCCGCACCGCCATCTCGATCGGCGGCCATGATTCGGCGCTTCTCATTCTCACTCCGAGTGACAAGGGCTTCATTCTCGACGATTTCAAACTCAACGAAGCCTGCGCCGCCGGCACCGGCAGTTTTATCGACCAGCAGGCCGAACGCATCTTCTCTGACGTCGAAGAATTCAACGCCATCACCGACCCGCAGAAGCGCATGGAATCAATCCTGATGCGTTTTATGGAAGAGGGCCGCAAGTCTGACTGCCCGGCCAGTGTTGCCTGCCGCTGCACGGTTTTCACCAAATCCGACATGATTCACCTGCAGAACAAGGGTATTCCGATACGCCACATCATCAGCGGGCTGCACGAAGGCGTCGCCAAAAACTACAAATCGACCCTGGTAAACAACCGCCAGCTGCAGGCCCCCGTTGCCTTCATCGGCGGCTACGCCTCGAACCTGCTCGCTCGCCAGTCTTTCGAACGCATTCTCGGCCTGCCGGTAACCGTGCCCGATCATTACACCAGCGTCGGCGCCCTTGGCGCCATTCTCAACGCCATCAGCAAAAACCAGGGATGCGCCGTCACCGCCCAGCAGATCAACCAGCTCAAAGCTTCTGAAGCTTTTGCCGCGGTGCGCACTGAACCGCTCGCTCTCAAGCTGCATCCGTTTGCCGAATGTGGCAAGGCCGAAGGCCTGCCGGCCGGCAAAGACGTCGTCGATGTCTACATGGGCTACGATATCGGTTCGACAACCACCAAGCTGGTTCTCATCACTCCCGAAGGCCGCATCGTCTACAAGCGCTACATTCCGACTGAAGGCCAGCCGGTCGTCGCTATCAAGAAAGCCCTGCGCAACTGCGTTGAAACCATCGACGTCAAACGCGTCAATGTGCTCGGCGTCGGCACTACCGGCTCGGGCCGCGAAGTCGCCAATCTGTTCGTCGGCGCCGATGATGTCGTCAACGAAGTTACCGCGCATGCCCGCGGCACCAGCCATTTCGAGCCCGAAGTCGACACCATTTTCGAACTCGGCGGCCAGGATGCCAAATATACAGCGCTCGGCAACGGTTATGTCGTTGATTTCCGCATGAACAAAGTATGTGCCGCCGGCACCGGTAGCTTTCTCGAAGAAAGCGCCAACAAGCTCGGCATCAATATCGCCGGGGAATACGAAGAAATGGCGATGCGCGCCAAAGCCCCCTACCGCCTGACCGAACGCTGCACCGTCTACATGGAATCAGATCTGATGTCATATCTGCAGATGGGCGGCGCCGTCGAAGACCTGCTCGCCGGCCTGTCACAGGCAGTCGTTCACAACTACCTGAACCGCGTCGTTCAGGACGGCAAGATCGGCCGCAAAATCAGCTTTCAGGGCGGCCCGTCACTGAACAAATCAGTAGTTGCAGCTTTTGAACGCATCGTCGGCAAGCCGATCATCACCCTGCCCCATCGCGAAGTCATGGGCGGCATCGGTGCCGCTCTGCACGCCATGGACGAAATCAAGGCAAAACTGGCCGCCGGCCAGACTTTCAAGACCAGGTTCCGCGGCTGGGGCGTCGTTGAACAGCCTTTCATTCACGACGAAGAAATCTGCCAGCGCAACGCCAACTGCCACAACCAGTGCAAACTGCAGATCTACAAAGTCGGTAACGACGAAGCTATCTACGGCGGCGACTGCGGCATGTATGAATCACGCCAGCAGGCCACCAAACGCGCCCCCGACTTTAACCGCGTCCGCCAGGAACTCTTTTTCAAGCACATGAAGGGTCTCTACCGCATCGCCGGCGACGCTACTACAACCGAAAAGAAGAGCGGCAAAATCGTTCTCGGCATTCCGAGAGCTCTCGGCTTTCACCAGCTCGGCCTGTTCTGGACCCACCTGCTGACGAAGCTTGGCTATGAAGTCGTGATCAGCCCTGAAACCAACAGCGAAATCGTCGACCGCGGCATAGCAGCCATGACCTGCGAGGCCTGTTTCCCGGTCAAGATTTCGCACGGACATGCGGCAACCATCAAGGATCACTGCGACTTTATCTTCATGCCGATGCTCATCGAAATGGAAGCGAATCAGGGCAACAACGCCTTCTACTGCCCCTACGTCGAAGCCAACACCTATATGCTGATGGCAGCGCTCGGCCTCGATCCGAAGAAGGTCATCAAGCCGGCCGTTTACTTCAAGAAGGGCAAAATGGACATGCACCTGTCATTCGCCCAGGAATTCAAGCGCCTTGGCCTGCGCTTCAACGACGCTGAGTTCAGCAAAGCCTACGATGAGGCGACCGAAGTGCTCAAGCAGTTCGACAGCGAAATCAAGAGAGTCGGCGCCGAAATTCTCAAAAACCTCGGTGACCGCCGCGCCATCGTCGTTATCGGCCGCCCTTACAGCGCCTACGACTCGCGCACCAATCTCAATCTGTTCGCCACTTTCAGCCGCCTTGGCATTCATGCGATTCCGCAGGAATTTCTCGACCTGTCGGGCATCGATATCGAATCTGAATACCCGAACATGTACTGGGGCTTCGGCAACCGCATTCTGCAGGCCGCCAAGTATATCAACCGCGACAACCGGCTGTTCGGCCTTTATCTGACCAGCTTCTCATGCGGCCCCGATTCATTCGTGCTGCATTTCTTCAACCATGAAATGAACCGCACCGGGCGCCCCTACCTCGAACTCGAACTCGACGAACATTCGGCCGGCGCCGGTGTCGAAACCCGCCTGCTCGCCTTTATCGACGCCATCAAGAACCAGCAGCAGATCACCGTGCTGACCAGCAAAGACATCAACTTCATGCCGCGCAAATCGACGGCACCTCTGACCGAGCGCACCCTGTATCTGCCGAAAATGGCCGAAGGCGCTCGCTGTCTCGCCGCCGCTTTCAGAGCGGTCGGCTGCAAGGCTGAAGTCATGCCGACTTACACCAATGCCGGCCTCGAATTCGGCAAGAAACACACGAGCGGCAAGGAATGTTTCCCATGCATCGTCACCACCGGCGATATGTTCGACGTCATCGACCGCCACATGGCCGATGGCATGGATGTAAACAACGGTCTGGCATTCTTTATGCCAGAAACCGAAGGCCCGTGCCGCTTCGGGCAATATACCCGCCTGCACCGCATTCTGCTCGACAAGTATAAATACGTGAATGTGCCGATTCTGTCGCCAAGCTCAGAAGACAGCTACCGCTTCGCCGGCTACTTCAACGATGATCAGGCACTGCAGTTCAGACAGCTCGCCTGGCAGTCGATCGTCTATTCTGACCTCATCGAAAAGGCCCTGTGGCGCATCAGACCCTACGAAAAGGTCAAAGGCACCACTGACAAAATTTTCGAAAACGCAATGCTTTCGGGCATTTCGGCAATCGAGGCCGGCGGCGGTCTGCAGTTGATCAAAGCTGCCAAAAAGGCTGCCCGGGCTTTTGCCGCCATCGAGCGCAACGACGAACAGCGCCCGCTGATCGGCATTGTCGGTGAAATCTTCGTGCGCACGCACAAAGAAAGCAACCAGCAGCTGATCAAAACTCTCGAAGACCTGGGCTGCGAGACCTACACTTCGTCGGTTGCCGAATGGATCGAATACACGACCCACACCGGCATCGAAGATTCTAAAGAAGCCTTCAGACGCCAGAAAAGTCTTGGCAATCTCGGTGAAACTGCCAAATTCTGGCTTACCTCGAAGTATCAGCGCATGGTCGCGAAGTTCATTTCACAGCCATTCTCACGGATTCTCGACAACCGCTTCGACCATTCGACCGAGCACATTCTGCATGAAGTCGGCGAAACCTTCTCGAACCACATCAACGGCGAAGCCATTCTCAGTATCGGCGGCGCTCTGGCGTTCGCTAAAGAAGGCTACAACGGCGTAGTCAACTCGATGCCGTTCACCTGCATGCCAAGCACCATCGCCAGCGCCATTCTCAAGGTTCACATGCGCAATCAGGCGCCGTTCGTCGATATGGTCTATGACGGCACCATTCTGCCGAACCGCGAGACCAATCTGGCCACCTTCGTTTTCCAGGCCAAACAGAACCTCGAAAAGAAAGGCCGCAAAGCCTGACCTGAGAGGGTTCGAGCGCAAGACCGGCTAACAGACCGGGCTGTTACACGACACTGTGCGACAGCCCGGTTTTTGTTTATAATGCTTGTACCCTGGAGGAAGAACGAATGAAAACTGCCGCCCTTTACGGCTGGAATGTCCTGATCATTTCATGGATAATCCTGTTCTTTTTCCTGTTTCTCGGCTGGTTGATCATGACCAGAATTCTGCGGCCAATTTTCGCCCCCGTGGGCTCAGAAGCAACCGACCCGACCTTCACTCACAACCGTTTTGGCCCGTTGCTGCTGTGTCTGACGATTCTTTATGGCCCGTTCGTGGCCGGTATGTACTGGGCGTGGAACAACCATGTCATTCTGCGTATCGATTCAAGCGGTTCCTGGACAGTGAAAAACCCGTTCTGGGTAACCGTCGGTTCTCTTAAAGCCGAAACCCCGCGCACTCTGGAGGTCGTAATGACCCGCGAGCCTTACCATGATTCGGAATCGGAGCAGGAAGGCTTCATTGTTTCGGCAGTCTTCTGGCTTACCCCGGAAAACAAGCCCCCGCTGCGGGTTGATATCCCGATCTTTTTCTTTGACACCGATGCCGACTCACACCTGCTCAAAACTCTCGGCTATCCCGATTTTCCGGCCGAAACCCAGGGTGCCAACGGTGGGGTTCTATTTCCGCGCCATGTGTTCGACCCGGCCTCCGGCCCGCTGTTTCTCCCCTGATCTGCACAGCAACCGCTCCTGCCGAAGAACGCCATTTTCCACGGTCATGAGCAGCTGCAGATTTTTATAAATAGGCCAGTTTCTCAGGCCCTGACCATAAATTCAAGGGGCTGTCTCAACGATGAGACAGCCCCTGTTTTATCATAACAAGCTCAAAACAGCCCAGGATGATAATAATGACTAAAAACCTTTTTTCTTCTCAAGGTAATCGGCAACCTTGTCGTGGCCGCTTGATTTTGCAAGTTTGCGAGGTGTATCGCCACCCTGGTTTTTCAGGCTGACTCGGGCTTTGTTTTCGACAAGCGCCTTTACCGCTTCCATGCGGCCGCTGGCGCTTGCGTGATGCAGGGCCGAACTGCCTTCGTTATCAACGTCATCAACTTTGGCCCCGCTCTTGAGCAGCAATTTAATCAGGTTCACGTGATTAAAGCGAGCCGCCATGATCAGAGGGGTCCAGCCATCGTTGTCTCTGGCTTTGACAAGATCGGGCTTTTCTTTTAACAGATTCTGAACCTGTTCGAGTCTGCCGTTCTCCACTGCAGTCATCAATTCCTTGATCTCGGCTTCAGTGAAAGGCTTGGGCTGCCGGGTTTCGTCAGGCTGCCAGTTGAGAATCGCTTTTGATTGCGCAGCCAGTGGCTGAACACAGGCAGCAAAGACAAGAAGCAGCCAAACCGTTAAACAGAAAGTGATTTTTTTCATATCTTCAATTGCCTCCAGACGCAAATTCCATTTTATAAATAGCATTTTATCAAGCTTTCTTCCAGAAAGTTACAAAAGCTCCATGGCAGCATGTCGGGCAAACCGCCAAGTTCTGACGACAGGCAGCTGAACAAAGCCTCTTTTTAATTTTATGTGGTTGCCTGAATCAGGGCCTGCAATGTGCTAAACTGGTCAGGCATTTTCACTGCCGGAGTAAAATTAATGCACACACCTTCAATACACGCCATTCTGATCTGCATTCTCTGCCTGACAATGACATTTATGGCAGTATCAACAGAGGCTTCAACCTGGCAGGTGGTAACCGAAAACACCGGTTTGGGCGGCAGATCGGCCAACTGCGTTGCCGCCTTCGGCAAATTTCTGGCGGTTGGCACCGACAAGGGCGTCAGCATCTACAACGGCGACAGCTGCACCTGGCAACCGCTGCCACTGCCCGAGGAAATTGCCTCGATCAGCGTCGTCGATATTGCCGCCGATGAAAGCGGCGGGCTCTGGCTGGCAACCAATAGAGGACTGATAAATGTTCAAGGCAAACAAACTTGCATTTACGGCCCGGAAAGCAACCTGCCAACCCTCGATATCAACAGAATCCAGATAGAGGGAAACCGCATCTATGCCGGTTGTTTTGGTGGCTACATTGTCAGCGCCTTTATCCCGCAGGGCGGTATGGCAAAATTTTCGCCGGTAAACTACCAGACCGACCCCGATTCAGCCACCCTTAAAATCAGATCAGTCGGGGTTTCAGCCATGGCCATGCAGAGTAACTTTCAGGGCTGGATTTCGACAATGGGCAACGGCCTGATCGAAGTTTCTGGCAGCAATGAATTCACTGCCACAAACTGCGCCAATCAGCCCGAAAGCTGGGTTAACGATTTTTACATTTTCCACGAGGGAAAAAGTCGCGAAAAGCGTTTTTTGGCGGTAACTCCAGAATATCTCAGTCTGATAAAAAACGGGCAGGCACAGCGCGAGATCAGACTGCCAAAACCCGACCAGTGGTTGAACTGCGTGGTAACAGTCAAAGAAAATCCTGATTTTTTCGACTGGGTTCCGTTGCCGGAAATGCAGGGTGACGAAGAATTTCTGGCTGATTTTATCGGGCGCCGGGCTGTATGGGTCGGCACTCGATCGAGCGGACTCTGGCGGTTCTACAAAGGCACCTGGCGCCAGTATATGGCCGAAAACAGCGTTCTGCCATCAAACTGCATCAGCCGTCTGTATGTTTATAAAAAGCTGCTGCTGGTCTGCACCGATGCCGGACTGGTCATTGTACATCTCGCACCCGATCGTTTTGACGAGCTTCAGGAAGCCGGAGTCGGGACCAGATACAATAAAACCTACTTTCCGTTTGAAACTGACATGGTGTATTTTCAGGTAGTGAAAAACTCAAGCTACTGGATATCGCACCAGTATGGCCTGACACGCTGGAAAACCGACAATAAAAAGGCCAGCGGCCATATAAAGCAGAGTGACAGGGGCTTTGAAAATCTCAGCACCAGAGTGGAACCGGTTCCGGAATTTGAAAAAACCGGAGAAACTGACGAAAGCGCAGAGGCAGAAACACCCGAAAACGCAGAAGAACTTGCGAAAGCTATTTCCGAAGAAGAGCAGCAGACTCAGGAGCTTGAATCAGGCAGATACTGGGAGCACTACACCAACCGGTCAGATTTTGCGACCGCCACCAATTCGTTTCCGATTCCGTATCAGGAAATCAGCTGCATGGCGGCCGACACTTCGACCGATTATCTCTGGCTGATTTTCTCCGGTCGACACCTGGCTCGTATGCGCATGGTGCGCCGCATTGCGAAGGTTGAAGGCAAAAAAGCCAGCGTTGAAAGACCAGACTGGCAGATGTTGTACAAGTTCGTTCCCTGGGCTGATGGCGAAAGGCTCAATGTCGTCTGGTTCAGCGGCGGCAAAGTCTACATCGGCAGCAGCCAGGGTTTTTACATTCTTGAAAACCCCGACAGCGAAGATATGAATGGCGACCCGTTCAGGTGGCAGCATTACGGTGTATTTCAGGGTCTGAGCATACCGGAAGTGCGCGGTTTTGCCTGGTGGCACGCGCAGAAGGGCAAAGTGCTGGCAATTATGCACAACCAGGGCATCAGCACCTGGGATGGCAAAGATTTCACGAGAATTGAGACTGCTGGCAACAACACCTGCATCAAAAGCGGCTCGGACGGCAATCTCTGGATTGGCACCACCAAAGGTCTAAACCGTATCGATCCGACCGGCGAGATGTTCTTATACACCACTGTTAATGCGCATTTTATGTCTGACGTAATAACAGCGATCGGCGTCGTTCCGGGCGAGAATAATTCTATTGGCGTGTGGGTGGCCTGTGATGGCTTCGTTAAATACGGCGAAAAAGGGCAAAGTCTCGATGGCAGCGATAAAATGCCTCATATTGTCAGGCGCAAAGACGGTACAACAGTAACTTACGATGATTATTCAACCTCTGATATAAGGTTCCAATCAACTTCTCTGCATTACTACGACGGTCTGACCTGGGAAAAGTGGCGGGTAGCCGGCATCAGAGACCTTTTCATCGACCGCCACTACATCTGGGCCACGACTAATGTCAGGGTGCGCCGGATGCGTATCAACCACAGCGATTACTGACAAGGGTCGAAAATACTGATTCAGACGAATACAGACCTTTCAGGCGGTTTGTTTTGTTCGGCCACAGATGAACACAGATAAACACCGATTATTGGTAACTGCAGAGCAAAAGCAGAATCGTTTGTAATAGTAGGCACGGGGAAAAGTCGGGATTGCTTTTTCGTAAGCTTGTTTTGCACAGGATGTGCTTATGCAGAACCGCGCAGGATCAACTTTGTTTCTGCAGTAATCAATAATCATAAAAACCGGTTCACTTTTTTAATTGCGATGTGCAGAAAAAGCCGATATCGGCAAGGCTGTTGAGCAGAAATGCAAGCAACGTCGATGCCGTCTGCATTTCTCAATGTTTGAAAATTCAGATAAAAAAATGGAATAAATCGGCGGCAGATGGATTATAGATATTGCAATGACTAAAAAACCTTACAATCTGCCGCAGATGTTTGCCTAAATGCAGCGCCGCTACCAGGGGCTGGTCTATTCGGTAATCTACGGCGTCAGTATCGATGCGGTCGAAAGCTGGGACCTGACCCAGGAAGTCTTCGTAAAAGCTTACGAATGCCCTGATTTCTGGAGCGAAGGTTTTCAGCAGAAAGCCTGGCTGGTGACGGTAGCCCGCAACGAGGCGCTTAAATACAGACGCAGCTTAAAAGCCGGTTGCGTTATCTGGCACGTTTCTGTGGCTTCGAAGGGGCAAGCGATGCCCGCGAGCTCGAAAACCGCCTGATACGGGCCGAAGATGTCGAACGTCTGCATGACCTGCTTGTCAGACTCGACGATGACGAACGCCAGACAATAACCCTGCGTTTCAGCGCCGAAATGAGCTACCAGCAGATCGCCAATGAAATGCAGCTCAAAATCGGCACAGTGATGTCGCGCCTGGCACGCATAAAAGAACGTCTCGGTCTTGAATTCGAGGAGAACGAACCATGAAACCCACACAGATAAAAAATGCCTTTGCCAGCATCGCGGAAGAGGCCGGCAAAGATGAAAAACTCAGGCAGGCTGTCAGCAGCAGAATCGGCGCAGAGAGATCGAATGTACCTCTCGCAGAGATCAAGGCGCTTTTCCTGCAGTTTATGGCTGTAATTATGCTGGCGGCGATAGTCTACCTTGCTGTCAGCCTGGTTCGGCCAGACACCACAGGCTGCCTGACCGACTTTGATGCTTCGGCAGAACCGGAAAAGGCCGGTCTGCTGTTCAAACAAGGCATTGTCATGAACCCGACTCTCATTACTATGTGGTTGATCCGCGGCGTCATGCGCGGTTTTATATTACTTGCGGTGCTGACCTTCATTCTGACTGCAGCAGCAATGCCGGTGCGCCGCCCTGAAGAAAAAACAGGAGGTTCGCCATGCGTAGCCTGATTGAAAAATTCTATGCCGGAAGCCCGATGCGCAGAATAATTACCGTTGTAACCTGGCTGCTGATCATTTCGGCGGCGATGGCAATCTACAGCTTTATCACCCTTGGCTCACATCTTAATGGATTGAACGAATCCAACGCCCCTTACAAAACAACGGGGATTGAGAATATTCCAGCCAGTCGCGGGTATACCTTCGTGGATGCGCCCTTGAAGGAAGCACTGGACGGCTGGAAAGCACTCGCCGGGTTCAGTGAAACTATTATGATCAAATCTGCCGGAATTCAGCCGAACCGACTTGGCGACAAGGTTGCCGAACACGATCAGGAGATTATCGGCGCTATACGTAGTCTTGGGGCATTGAACTGGAAATACCTGCTCGTTTTTGCCAATCCTCAAATCGATCCGCTACCCAGCGAACTGGCCGAAAATTTTAAGACACTTCGCGACGTTGCCCGCCTTATTGCGCTGTATCATCGCCGTTTCAAGCAGCTGTATCCCGAAGAGAACAGTTCCTTCATCTTTGCGGCCCAGGTAAAGCTGGCAAGAATAAACGACCTGATCAGCCCTTTTCTGATCGGTAAAATGATCACCATCGCAATGGACGGGATTTCCATGAAGCAGCTTACCAGTCTGCTGAACCGAGATATGCTCAGTGATGCTGAAGCCGGCGATTACATAGAACTGCTGAAAGATTCAATCGCTTTCGATAAACCGATGAAGACAACAATGGAATATGAGTTTATTTTCTTTAAACATGTTTATGGGCGTTTCTATGCACGGGCTCCGCTGGCAATGTGGATTCTCGAAAAACTTTACGGCGACCCTTTTGCGCAGTATGAAAAAATTAACCGCGAAATGTTCGACAACCCTGATTATAAGCTGGAACTGGATTTCATTTCGCACAATCCTCTTCTCGTCCTGACTTTCCCAAACTTTCGAAGGGCCAATACTCTTGCCAAAGAAAGGGCAGCTCAAAAGTCGATTATGACAGCCACCCTTGCAGCCCGCCTTGGCAAAGAGCCTGGGATAGTCGATCCCTTCAGCGGGCAGGCATTGAAAACCATGCAGAAGGAAAATAAAACCGTTTTCTACAGCGCAGGGCCGAACAAGCTCGATGAAAATGGCGCAGGCGACGACATTCTGCTGCCTGCGATGACGCCCGATCTCGATCTCTGATTTCGTATCGACCCGACCAGATTAAAAGGCTGCCACGTCTGTGGGCAGCCTCTTCTGGTTCTCTAAAGCTTCAATATGCCTGGCAGCCACGAAACGCATGAGCTGGCGCCATCCCGCAGAGAATTATATAAGAGCGCATTGAATTTTTATACCGATTCGTCCGGCGCGGCCTATCAGCCGGGTTACTTTTTTGCCGACAGGAGGTCGGCGATACTCGGCAGCACCAGGATTGGGGCTGTCGGGTGCTCCAGCCGAATTCTGTCCTCAAGTTATCGCTCAGTAGAACCGCTCTATCCTGCGCGGTTCTACATAAGCACCTCCTGTGCAAAACAAGCTTACGAAAAAGTAATCCCGGCTTCTCTCCTCGCCTGCCTAAAACAATTTTTAATGAGCTTTTGTATAAATCTTGTATTCAAGCTCAAATCTCAACTCTACTGGCCTATCGCAGGTCGTTGATTCATGAATGCGTTACCGGGCAGCGGTGGGTAAGTGAAGCGGATGTGAAGAAGGTGCGTGAATATGGCTGTTAAAACGCCTGAACTGACTTTTCAAAAGCATATTGCCAATTTTCTGGTTAAAGTGCATGGTTATGGGCTGCTTGAACAGGCCGAAATCACCGATACCGAAAACTTTATTGCCGAAGAGCATCTGTGGGCGTTTTTACATGCAACTCAGGCCGAGCAGCTGCAGAAGCTGGCAAGCGATTACGGTACCGATGCAAGAGATGAGGTTTTTCGGGCGCTGCGTCGCGAGCTTGCCCATACTCCTTTGTGGCTGCTGCTGCGTCACGGGCTCAAGGTTCGTGGTCTTGAATTCAGGCTGTTCTACCCCAGGCCGCGTTCAAACGAGAGTGCCGCATCTCAGAAACACGGCCAGAACCGCATCACTTTCAGACCGCATTTCTATTTTGGCGCGGCCAATAATGAAATCGACTTCGTGCTTTTTCTCAATGGCCTGCCGATAGTGGCTATAGAGCTGAAACACGAAAAGAACCAGAATGTGCATGACGCCGTGGCGCAGTTTGTCGGCCGCGATCATTCGGTCAGAATTTTCCGGCACCCCTTTATGTATATTGCCGCCGATACCAGTGAAGTGCAGGCTGCAACCGACCCACGCCGCAGCGAAAATTTTCGCTGGTATAACATGGGGTTAGTCAACGAACCCTTAAATGCCGGCGAATACCCGATCGAATATCTCTATCGCGAAACCCTGTCGATGGATCACCTGCTCGAAATGCTGTCATTTTTTCTGGTTCGCGTGCCGCAGCGAGAAGCAGAAGCAGACCGGCCTGAGCGGGCGGCGTTTACCATAATGCCGCGCTTTCATCAGAGCCGCATGGTGCGCCGGATAGCAGATGAGGCAACCCGCCGCTTCGCCGAAACCGGCGAAATTGGCGGTAAATATCTTGTCAACCATTCTGCCGGCAGCGGTAAAACCCTTTCGATGTGCTGGCTGGCTGACCGGCTGCATAGCCAGTTCAGGCCCGGTACCGGTGAAAAGCTGGTTGACATGGTTTTTATTCTTACCGATCGAAAAGCCCTCGATAAGAATATTCGCGACGAAATAGAAAATTTCAGCCATCTGAAAGACCTGGTCGGTCTGGCCCGCAAAGCAGACGATCTGCCCCTGTTTCTCAAAAAACGCCGGCCGATCGTCGTCACGACCCAGCAGAAATTCGTCTGGGTGCTCGAACAACTCGAAAACCAGCCAGAATTGAAGAAATTGCGGGTCGCATTTCTGATCGATGAGGCGCATCGCTCTCAGGAAGGCCGCATGGGCGCCGCCATCCGCGTTCCTTTTCGCAGGCCCGACGAAGCGGATGCCGATGATGTCGAACAAAATGAAATTGAAGAAGAAGAAAAGATTGCGCAGATCATCAAAGAACATGACCATAACCAGCTGTTCGTAGCTTTCACCGCAACGCCTGCACCTGCCACGGTAAACCTCTTCGGTGCCGCATTCGATACATACAGCGAAGCCGAAGCTATTGCCGAGGGCTATATCGTCGATGTGGCTGCAAGCATCATTTCTTACAAAACCCTGTATAATCTGCACTGCCCCGTTATTCCGAAAGATAACGATGAAAAATCATACCCGAAAGGTGTGGTTGCCAAAGCTTTGCAGAATGTAGCCTATCAGGATGAAGGGCTGATTCAATATAAAGCCGAGGTAATGCTGCGAATTTTCGAAAATGATATTAAACCGCTCATCGATGGGCGTGCCAAAGCCATGATTGTCACAACTTCACGGGTTGCCGGGCTGCGTTACTTTGACATCATCAGGGAAAAGCTCAAAGAAAGGGGCGCTGACTATAAAGCTCTCTATGCCTTTTCTGATTTTGTGCACCCTGAGACAAATGCCGCGATCAGTGAGCATGCGATAAATGGCCTGAATGACGGCGAATTGATAGAAGACCGCTTCGAAGGCGACGATTATCGCATTATGGTGGTGGCCAACAAGTTTCAGACTGGCTTCGATCAACCACTTCTCGCCGGCATGTTTCTCGACAAGGTCGTCTCAGGCCGCAATGCCGTTCAGACTGTTTCGCGCCTCAACCGCTGCTATAAGGGAAAAAGAGAAGTTCTGGTCGTTGATTTCACCAATAATGCCGCAGCCATCATGAAGGCGTTTGCGAAATACCGCAAAGGCACACCTTTTGAGCCAGATCCGCCAGACCCAGATCTCTGCCGGAAAATTCTCGACAAAATTCTTGCATTTGGCGTTTTCACGCAGGCTGACGCCCACGATTTCATAACCAGCGCGGCTGCCGGATCAGATGGTCAGGTTCAGTATCTGGTCAATGGTCTTCGGGTGCGCTTTCAGGCAAAATTGCCTGTTCCGGATGAAAGAAAATCATTTGTTTATCTGCTTGGCAAGCTGGTGAAGAGCTATCATTTTTTAACCTGCTTTGCTACTCTTGACGATGAAATACGTGAGTTTGCAGCCTTTGCCGAGCTGGTTGGCCCTCAGCTGATCAAACAGGGCACCATTTCTGAACTGATGCAGCAGATTCGCCATACAGAGGTTATTAAAGCTTCGGTCGAGCACCTGGGGGTGGTAAAAGCTGTTTCCGGTACCGTGAAGCTGAAAACCGGCGGCGGAAAAAAAGGCTCAGGTGCACCAGTTAAGAAGATTTCTGTGCAGGAAATGATTGACGAAATTCGTGGCAGGTTCCAGATAGATGATGAAGAGGCGCTTTATATCAAACAGGTCATGGAAACCAAAACTGCCGATCAGACAATTCGTGAAACCGTCATCAATCATCGCGAAGATCGCCATTTTCTTGAGGGGGCATACCGTGGCCAGGTGAACGGCGAGATACAGATTTGCTATACGGATCTGGGCCGTTATGACGAACTGGCTGATACCAAATATACCGGTCAGGGAGGCATTTTTGATATTATGGCCATAACAGTTATTCAAACGCATCTGCAGGCGGCATGAAGCCATGAGCGAGAATATCCGCGACATTCCGCAGGAGGATCGACCGCGCGAAAAACTTCTTCGAAAAGGTGCAGCCGCACTTAGTGATCAGGAACTGCTGGCAATACTGCTTGGCAAAGGCACGCCGGGCATGGATGTGCTGCAGTTAGCTTCAAAGCTCGTGAAGGTCATCGATGCAAAGGGGCTTGGCGTCCAAACCCAGGATCTACAGAAGTTTGCCGGTGTCGGTGATGCAAAATCGGCGCTGATAATCGCGGCACTTGAATTCGCCCGCCGCCGCATCAAACCGGAAGGCGCCAGAATTACGACCCCATCTGATCTTTTGCCCCATATAAGGCATTATGCCGACCGGAAGCAGGAACATTTTTTATGCGCCAGTATCAACGGTGCCAATGAGATTTTGAACATCAGGGTTGTTTCAATCGGGCTGATTGATCGTGCTCCGGTGCACCCGCGTGAAGTTTTTGCCGACGCTTTGACCGACAGGGCATCGGCAATAATCGTTGCTCACAATCACCCCGCCGGCAGCCTCGAACCCTCAGCAGCCGATATCGACATTACTGCACAGCTCAAGGCCGCCGGCGATATAATCGGACTCTCGCTGCTGGACCATATTATTTTCAACAAAACAGATTATTTCAGCTTTCTTGAATCAGGGCGCCTTAGATAATCAACAGAAAAAACGAAAGTGAGCGGAAACAATGCTGTGTTTTAGAAAATATGACAGACCAGATCTGGAGAAAATGGCGAAGATCCGTAAGGCATACAGCATTCTCGGGGAAAAGACCGATTCTGGTCACTACGAGACCCACCACCCCTTCGCCGGTGACACTTCGTGTATTCACAGAGTTGGTTTCAGCACCGATCATAGCCCCTCTATCAGCTATGACCTGTCGATAATGACAGCCGGATTTCTATATTCGACCATTCTTATGAACAGGGCACGTGTGCTTACGCTTGAACGATTCCCTGACTATCTGAATCATTCATGGTCAGCAGGCGATAAAGGAAAGCCATTTCTGAAGTTTAATTCTCTTTCCAGAAAAGAAGCCGGTGAATTCTTTTTTAACCAACTTCGTGAGTTGGCCGAAGACTCGAAACTCTTTGTGACCGAGTCGTGCTCGATAATATCTGACGGTATGCCGAGCACCCGGATAAATCTCGTCATAAACCGGTCAGAACTTACAGACGTGGTGATGCATGAAACAATTGAACATTTTAAACGGCACGAAGCATTGTCGGTTTCTACGGTGCCGCTGCGCTTCCCATTCGAAACTGTCGAACGGCACATAATTGCTCTCGACCATGAAATGATCGAACTTCTCAACGGCAGAGACAGTCTTTTTCCACTGTGTGACCTGGACAGGCAGCTTCTTGAGGCGGCAGAGCACCTGGATATGAAGAGAATGTCAGATATGGTCCGCGCCGGTGCCAATATCAACTGCATTGACGATAATGGCGAAACGCCCTTAACCTGTTTTATTTCTGCTGCAATTTTTGAGCACAAAGATTTTGCCGAACGCGACCTGATAAATACAACAGATCTGGCACGCAGCTCCGAAAGTTTTCATTCAAAATGTGAAGAAGAGTGCTTAATAAACTGCAGAGAATTGCTGAAAATGGGTGCCGATCCCAATCTTTTCGGCTTCGATGGGTATGGTGCGCTGCAAGAGGCAGTCTATCAGAGCTTTCCCAGGATCGTCGAACTTTTATTACAGCATGGGGCAAATCCAAACTATAGCCCCTTTGCAGAAGAAAGCCCCTGGATTATTTCACAACCGCTTGAATCAGCTTCTACTGAAAGATCTGTCTGCGAGTCAGATGAAGAAAAGAAGCGCTGCGAGAAGATAATTCTTCTCTTAAAACGCCATGGAGCAAGAATTTCGAGCAATGATGATGGGGAAATATACCCGTCGCTGCCGCCATATCAGCCAGATGAGGATGAAACAACTCTGGGGGAAAAAGCTGCCGATGCCCGCGTCTTTTATCTTGCCTGTCAGATGGCAGCCGGCATCAATCGACATGAACCCGGAATTTTTGCACCGTTTCTGACTGATGACGTTTTATACGAAAATACTGCTTCTGGAATTCAAAAAAAAGGCTTGCTTACGGTTCTGAGGCATTTTGACGAGACCATAGATGTTATTCAGGCCAATTTCATGAAAAATCATGTTCTGATTGAGATTGCTATCTGTAAGACCACTCATGAGCCTGTTTTGATAATGCATGGCACCAGAAAACAATTTCCCGTCGGAATCGGAGGCCCGGTTGGACAACTGCGGATAGAAACAGACTCTGAAGGTATGATTCAGAAAATTCTCTCTGAAAATCCACCGTCTGATGATCAGATTATTTCAGAATATCTTTTTCCGGGTTTTGCTTCCGCTGAATTTCAGGAACTGCAAAGAAATATGACCGGTAGAATTCCACCAACCCATGATGTCCAGATCAACGTCAACGTTTCGATGGGAATAACGCTTCAAGAAATACGGAATGCTGCGAGATGCCTTAAAGATGAATATCCATGCATTCGAATCCAGGAAATTCATTCGGAAGAGGTCGAGAAAATAAGCTTCTATAAAGTTTGCAGCATGCCTTCGCTTGATATTTTTTATAAAGGCCGCTTGATGAGGCGATTTGGTTGGTCATGTGCCGGCACAGAAATTATCGAAGGAGGCCGACAGCTTTTCGAACCGGGATTTTTTCCATACGTAGGCCAGGAAGGTCACGGCGACAGATGAGGTACGTTTGGCGAAGTCGAACCGACGGTGGCAAAAATAATTCCCAAAATTATTTCAGAGGGCAGTATTGAATCAATAGAATTTATTAACTGCGACTGGGAAGAAATGAAGCCACCGACTGCCAGGCAGGTGTGCTCAATACTGTATGGTGCAAAAACTTTGGGGTTCAAAGCCATCCTTTGTGAGCGAGGCACAGAAGAGAAAGCCTTCGGGCTTGTCACAGTTTTTCCTTGCGCCAGAAAAGGCCCGGAGGTTGCAATCACAATTCAGGAGATTCTGCCATGGGAAAACCTTATGGAAGGGGTAATTATCGGGCAGCTGGATGGCGAAGATGGCCCGGAAACCTTTGGGCAGGGTGCAACGATTGGTTTTTTCGACACCGATTTCAGTCGTAATTACTGGCGATATAGAGCCGGAGAACGTCTGTTGTTTAGCCTTGCCGGCCTGGTGATCAATTTTGAGAAAGTTGAAAACCTGACATTCGCCATATCTGACCAGGATTCACTGAAACGCAAATACGACCTGCTCGGAGAAGAACCGGAACTTGATCCTGACGGCCGGATAAAGCCGGACATTTACAACATGGATGGGATGAAAGCTTTGATGAGCGGTTCTGATAAATACCCCGAAGACTGCTCTTTCCATATGAAAATCAGCAGAATGGAAGTATTTGAACTCGAAGGAATACCTGTATTCGAGGTTTTCGGGCCGCTATTTCCGACAGGTCCTGTAGAAGAGGGAGTTTTATATATCCCCAGGCCGGTCTTGCCGGAAGGTACTGCTCTGCGGGTTGGCGATAATATACGGGGCATAGCCTGGTTCCATGGCTTTATGACCCATTGCGAAACTTGATATTTTTTTCGCCAGCTTGAAATTTTTGCCTGTTGTGTTAAGATGGCTGAAAATAGATGTCGGGAGAGCAGGTGACGCGGGGTTTTTTGCCTATTTCAGCCAGTATGATGCATTTCTCTGCAGTTGCTGCTACGGGGCCTTTCAGTCTAATATTAAAAGTGAACTGAACCGGATTTGTTGCTTATTCATGCCGGAGGCGGCTTTAATCAGCCTGCCTCCGGGCAGTATAATATCTCATTTCGCTTAAACAGAATGGAAAACTAGTATGTTTGAGGGTTTGGCGAGTTTGCTGGAGTCTGAAAGAACCACTCCGGAAAGCACTTCGGGGAAAAATTTTACTGCTGTTTACGAATGCCCATTTTGCCAGAAGGTCTGGAATGTGGGAATAATCCTGTATGGCAATAAAATTCCGGCTCAGATGGGCATCACCTGCAGTAATTGCTCAAAATCCTCAGAAATAGCTGAGAATATTTCAAAGATCAGAAAAATCTACCGGGTGATCAATCTCGCAAGTCAGCCACAAATAGCTTCTGAATGTCTTTTTGTCGATGCAGTTGCAGCTTGCACTGCCATTATTATTGCAGCCGATGGTAAGGTTCTCAAAGAAGAGGTCAGAGAATTCAAGGATTTCTGCATCAATGTTTTTAAAAGCAAGAACTCCTTTGAGCTTGCGGGCGAAAGGCTGAAATTCTATCTTGATAACACCGAAAAGGCTTATGCGCCGATCGCAAAACTTGCCAGGCTTGACCTGACCGCCAAAAAGGCCATTTTAGAATTGTTATTTTGCATCGCTTTTTCTGACGGCACTTTCGCCCCGAAAGAAGAAGAAAAGTTACGCAAGCTTGCCGGGATAATCCAGATTCCTGACGCCGATTTTACTGAGATAAGCAAAAAGTTTGTCAGCGATGCTCAGGATGAATTTTCAGTGCTGGGTATAGAAAAAACCGAAGATTTTCGACTGATCAAAGATGCATACCGTAAAAAATGTCTAGAATTCCACCCTGACCGTTATCAGAACCTTCCCGAGAGTTTTCAGGAGTTTGCCAAAAAACAGTTTCAGGCCGTTCAAGAAGCTTTTGAAAAGCTGAAAAGAAGGTATGAGAATGTTTGAATACTATGTTGTTTGCGAATTTTGCGGCACCAGAAACAGGCTGAATTTATCAGAAAGCGGCGAGATTGAGCCGGTTTGCGGAAATTGTAAAAACAGGCTTTCGCTGGCTGAAGTTGAAGAAGTAATTTCCCCTGCAAATCTTGTTGTTATTGGCAAGATTACCGAATTTCAACGCCCTGAGGCTTCTTCAGACGAGGGCTGTGGTTGTCTCTGTCTGGCCATTGCGCTTACCCTGATCTTGATGGCGGTCCTGTCTTGTGATGAACAAAGGCCTGGGCCGTCACCTCAGGTTCAGCAGAAGCGAATTGAAGAAGTGAAAAAAGCCGAAGTCGAGACCGTCGGCAGCGCGCAGTCGGCAGTGCCAGAAGCAGTCGAAGACAATAACGGCATAATAAAAGATATTAAAGAAGTGATATCCAAGAAGAGAAAAGAAAAAGGCTGGCGAAAGCTTAAAGAAAGCGAAAAGGCTCAAGCCTGGAGCGGAATTTACCAGAAATGCCAGGAAATGAAGGTTTCTGCACCGTTATTCTGGCAGGAATTGGGCGATCTTATTGCACAAGACTTTTCACAACCGCCCAAGGTTAGCTTTGTGAAAGCATCGAAGAAGAATGCGCACTGCCCGTTCTCAATAAAAACTTCTGATCCTGACAGCTTTTTTTATGTAAAACTTAAAAAGTTAAGCGGTGAAGATGCGATCAGAATTTTTTTCAAAGGCAGTCATTTTGAGACAAAAGTGCCCCCCGGTGTTTACATATTCGAATACTGTCTTGGCAAAAAATGGTATGGGCCGGTTTTTCTTTTCGGCCCCGACAAAAAATTTTTTGGTTCAATCGACTATCTTAATTTTACCGTAGACGAAGAAGAAGAAGGCACCAGATACGGTGGTATGCAAATTGAACTGATCAAGCAGATTCATGGCAATTTTCAGACCAGACCTATTGATGAGGCAGGCTTCTAAAGTCATGATCAAGTCTTGAAAGATCTTAAAGCGAAGCCCTGTTTTATTTGTTAAGCTGCTTTGGCAGTTTTTTTCTGTGTCTGACGAACCAGCTTTTCCAAGTGCAAAAACTTTGCTGCCGTGCTGCCTGATAAAAGAACCTGGTATGCCGTCGACTGACTCGAGTTGATGGTATTTACAAGAAAACTTTGTAATCGGTTTTGAATACCTGCGCAAACTTTTTGGCAATGGTTTTGCCGATAGAGCGGCTGCCGTTTTCCATTTCGGAAATGTGGCTCTGGAGCATACCGGTTTTTTTCGCAAGTTCAGCTTGAGTGAGATCGTCACGGTTTCTCAACCCACGCAGAACGACGCCGGGGTGTCTTTCAGGGAAGCTGTCGCGCCAGCTTTCTGAAGATGCTGCGGCTTCATTACCTCCGAGGCAGGCTACGATACGCTTGATATCTTCAAGCTTGTCAACCGGAACCTGAAAGCAGACCGCTACCTTTTCGCTTTTCTTGTCAGTATGCAACATAAAACGCTCCTTGCTGAACAGCCAGCTTACGAAAACTTTTTGTAATCAACTTTTTCGTGAGTGCCAACGTAAAGAACTTCGACAGAGCCATCTGCACATTCTTTCCAGACTGCTACGTAGGTCGGGTTACCCTTCTTGAGGTGACAGTGATGAACACCTTTTGCCAGTTTGCTGTAGTTTGACCAGTCCCCGCGCACCGGCCCCATAAGTTCAATCATGGTCATCAGTGCGTAAAGAGAGTCGACGACCCGTTTCGGCAGTCGAGTTAAGCCCGCAGTAAGCTTTTTGTTGAGCGGTTGAACCTTTACTGGCATTTGCAACCCTTCCAGCAGTTCCTATAATAAATATACCAAAAAAAGAGATATTTGTCTGCAAGATATCTCTTTTATACAACGCTGGTGTGATCAACTGTGATTTGTATTAAAGCCAGCCCCCAATTCGATGCCTGTTCATCGTGCAGTTCTGTTACAATATGTTTTGTTGTTTGTTGCGAATGGGTTCTGAGAGAGCTATTTTATGGATGTGGCAAATGTCTGTTAAAGGCGTGTTTTCGGCATTTATTTGCGGCTCGTCAGGCTTGCTGGCAAGGTTATTGAAATATTTAAAAGGCCGGTTAATGGCAGTTCCAGCTGGTAAGTGCAGAGGGCTCATGCCGGTTTTAAATTTTCCTGTCTATGTTGGGGGAATATGTTATTTCCAGCTTCCGGCAGGGGAATACGATTTTTATGACGTATTGTCACAAACAGATGAGCCGGTATGCCTGGGTCGATATTTTGTTGCAGCCGGAGAAGTGCTGCGGCTGGGTGAAAAAGAAATACCCTGAAAGGTTACCCATATGTGGATCAATTCCAGATGGTTCTAACGAAACCGCAGCTTGAAATTTTGCAGTCCTTACTTACCAGAGGGGCTTTTAATGCAAGACTGGTGGCGACAATCAGCCTGTCGGCAGGGTCGCCGTGAAATTCCCCCGGTAGTCGAGATGACAAAACTGCTATTTCCGGGGAAAGTGGAACAATCTGAACTTTGTTTTTCTGGAGTGCAAGATCAATCCACACCTGTACATCCATGCTCAGGCCAATGCGTTTTTTGGCTGCAAGCATAGCGATTTCCCAGCAGCATATAGCCGGGATGCCAATTCTGGAAGCATTTTTAATTGCTTTTGATGCCTTCTCAGAAAGATTTGACGAGTCAGTTGTCCACCAGATCCAGGCGTGTGTGTCTAAAATTATCACTGATCAGCATCCCACGCTTCGTCAACAGGTGAAATCAGGTCATTTTCAAATAAAACGCTGTTTTTCAAAGGGTTGCCTTTGAAAGGAAATTTTGGCCGGCCGGTTGCAGCTGAGTCAGATTTCAAAGCCATAATTATCCGATGCAAAGTTTCGAGATAGTCGTCGCTGATCTCGTCAATTTCCTTTTTTATCTGCTCTCGTCGGGTCATTCATGCTTCTCCTGATCGGATAAACAATAGGGCTACACGTAAATATAACCATTTGCAGCGGTTTTGCCAAGTGCAAAAACTCTGCTGCCGTGCTGCCTGATAAAAGAACCGGGTATGCCGTCGATTGACAGGCATACCCGGGTTTTCTCCAGAGATCAGGCGAGGTTGAGGGAATCGATGCGGGCGATGGCTTCTTTGATTTTGGCTTCGCGGCCGTCTTCGGTGTTGGCGTCCATTGGCTGGCCGCTGATGAAGGTCAGGTCAGTGATGCCGGCCCAGCCGAGAACGGTTTTGAGGTAGGGCGTGATCTGGTCGTAGGGTTCGGCCGGGGTACCGGGGCTGTAATCACCGCCGCGGGTCGAGACGACGAAGACCTTGCGGCCGGCGGCGAGGCCGACGGGGCCGTTTTCGGTGTATTTAAACATGAAGCCGGGCTGCCAGACCACGTCGATGTAGTGCTTCAGCCGGTAGGGAATACCGAAGTTCCACATCGGGGTCGAGATGACGATGATATCGGCTGCAAGAAAACGGGCAATGTGGGCTTTGATTTCTTCCCAGGCGGCGACGGCGTCACCACTGAGTTCCTGGCCGCTCATCAGCATGTATTTGCCTTTGACGCGGGTAATATTCATTTCGGGCAGTTTTTCGGCAAAAACGTCGAGCGTGTCGATTTTGGCGTCGGGAAACTGCTTGCCGATCTTCTTGAGCAAAGCGTCGGCAATGCGCAGAGTGCGCGAACTTGAACCTCTCGGGCTGGCAACAATGTGAAGTACCTTTTTCATTTTTCTTCCTCCTGATGGTTGGCGGCGGTGCCCAGTTTGCGGCAGAGCAACGCCAGTTGTTTCTGTTCTTCTGAATCGAGAGCCGCAAATCTCCCGGTAATGATTCTAACATGTTCCGGGAAAATGCGGCTGATAAGTTCTTTTCCGCGTTCGCTGAGGCTGATCCAGTAACAGCGTCGGTCGTCGCTGCGTTTTTCTTTGACGACCAGCCCGTGCTTGAGCAGGTTGTCGATCACCAGCGTGATATTGCCGCCGCTTTTGAGAATCTTGCCGGCCAGCTGGTTCTGGTTGAGGGTGCCGAGATGCAGCAGCGCTTCAAGAACCCCGAACTGGCTTTCGGTCAGACCATTGGCCTGAATCTGCCTCACTGCGGCGGCATTGACCGATTCAGAGGCGCGCAGCAGCTTGATAAAACAGTCGAGAGCGCTTACCTCTTCCTTCGTGCCTTTGTAGTGAATACTCATTTTTAAGCTCAACTCCATTCGTATTAAATGCTTTAACATTAAAATATTTAACATGAATTCAAAGTCAAGCTAAAAAGTAGCAGTTTTTGGTTAAATGCAGAGATCCTCAATTATAAAATTGCGAGGTGAGAAGACGGGATTGCTTTTTCGGAAGCTTGTTTTGCACAGGATGTGCTTATGCAGAACCGCGCAGGATAGAGCGGTTCTGCTGAGCGAAAACTTGTGAATTAAATAGCTGGAGCACCCGGCAGCATCTATCCTGATGCTGCCGAGTATCGCTGACATCCTGTCAGCAAAAAGCAACCCGGCTGATAGGCCGAAGCTGCCACTTTTAAAGAGAGCTTGTTGAACATAACTGTTTTTTTACGCTGATTCTAAGACCGTAGAAAATTACTTCGGTGTTTCTCTAACGGAAATTGTGTAATCGTCGAAATCAGGCCAGCAGGGTGAAACACTGCTTTTGTATTTTTCGAGGGCCAGCTTTGCCTCTGCCTCATCGGTAAAGGTTTCGACGTCGATCTCGTCATAGACATCGCCTTTTGAAATTCGTAACTTAACGATTACCCATTGTCTGCTCATATTTTCACCTACTTGTTGAAATCGGGTTTGACGTGGCGGATGCGCATGGTGCAGGTCAGCGCCGAAATGATGCAGAAAATACCGCCGACGGTCATGGCGGTCTGAGTGCTGGTCGCGGTCGAAAACCAGCCCATGAACAGGCCGCCGGCCGGCGACATGCCGCTGAATGACATCATCGACAGACTCATCACCCGGCTGATCTTGTCTTTGTCTGAAATGGTCTGCAGCAGCGTATTGCTCGATGACCAGCCGAAAACAATGCAGGCACCCATCAGGGCCGCAAAAGGCAGGGCCATTTTCAGGCTGCTGCAGTATGCCAGTGCAATCGTGGCAATGCCATACACTCCGAAAGCGGCCGGCGGCAGGCGCTGTATGCCATCGAGCCGGCGGCGTGATGCCAGACCGAGTGCGGCAAAAATCGCGCCGAAACCCATCGCGCCGGTGAGATAACCAAGCGTTGTCGCACCTCCGCCAAGCATGCGGTCAGCAATAACCGGAAACAGCACCATGTGCACCGACATACCCATAAAGCTCGATACGGAAAGCAGAATCAGCATCGGAAAAATCAGCGGATGCCCGAATGAATAACGCAAACCCTCGATAATGCGCCGCGAAAAGCTTTCGCCCGACCCCTTATCACTGCGGGCGGCGCTGTCGCCTTCGAGACGCATTGTGGCAAGCACCCAGGCAAATGGCAAAAACGACAGACTGTTGAGCAGAAAGCACACCCCTTCACCATAGGCCGCGACGATAATACCCGCCAGAGCCGGCCCGACCATGCGCGCCATATTGAAACCGGTCGAATTCAGAGCGATGGCATTGGCAAGACGCCGCTTGTCGCTGAACATATCAGAAACGAAAGTATGCCGCCCGGGCATGTCAAAAGCGTTGGTCATACCGAGAAGCACGCTTAAAAACAGTATCCAGTAGACGTTGATCGCATCGGTAAAAGTCATAACCGCCATCACCATCGCCTGCGAGAACCCGAGAACCTGCGAAAACACCAGGATCTGCCGGCGACGCCCCCCATCGAGAAGTGCACCCGCATAAGGCATCAGCAGAAACGAGCTGAACCAGCCGGCAAAGGTAATGATACCAAGCCAGTTGGCCGAATCGGTAAGGCGGTAGACGAGCCAGCTGATGCCAAGTCGCTGCATCCAGGTTCCGAACGACGAAATGGTGTTCGAAACGAAATAGCGTCGGTAATGTGGCGCTTCGAAGGCGATAAAAGTTTCACTGAATCGACTCATGGTTTGAAAACCCCGAAGACTCCCAGCTTATTGCAATTCTTCAGATAAAGCAAACAATTTGCGCATCAGTCGGCGTTGAACTGAAGTGCATCGAGATGGAAAAGCGTAAAAAGGCTGTGAAAATCATCTGTCCAGGGTTCTACCCCGGCCCGGGCCCGCAGTTTTTCCCATTTCAGGCGGTATGGCGCCTTTGTCGCCGGCAGTTGGGTTCCGGGGCGCGCCATAACCGCATAGATCGAGGGCATGCGCATAAAGTTCTCGCCCGCCGCCGCGTCGAAAACGTGATCGGAAACACCAACGCACTCGAGCCCGCACTTTTCTGCAGTTGTTGCAGCCAGCGAAGCCAGGTCGAGATAGCGGTTCGAGAGATTTGCGACAATGATGCCGTCTGGCGCCAGTTTGCTGAGATAAATCCGCATCGCTTCCAGGGTTATCAGATGCACCGGAATTGAATCGGAAGAAAATGCCGCAAGAATGATTATGTCAAACGCGCCGTCGGGCAGTTGCTGCATCTTCAGACGACCATCACCGATTACCACATTGCTTTCGGCCGGGCTGTCGGCCAGAAAAGTGAACAGAGCGGGGTCGCGGGCAACCTGAACGATTTCCGGGTCGATTTCGATAAAGGTGAATGAATTGCCGGGCCGGGCCCAGGCAGCGGCATTGCCCGGGCCGAGGCCGAGCACGCAGACTTTGAGATTTTCTTTTTGCGCCACCGGCAGCGCAAAAATGTCGCCAACCGGACCCTGACGATGATAATAAGCCAGCGGCTCACGCTTCAGAGCCGGAATATAGCTCTGCGCCCCATGAATTGTGTCGCCGTGCACCAGCTGGTGCAGTGTTCCCCTGTGGGTTGCAATGACTTCCTTGGTGCCGAAAAAATTGCGCGAATGGAAAATCACCGGGTCCTTCTTGCCGACCCGCCCGACGAAAAGCAGCAGCATAACCAGCGCAAAAAAGGCAACCTGCCGTATTCTCACTTCGCGAATGAACATGAAATAAGCGGCACCAGAGGCGAAGAGGCAGAGCCAGAACTGAACTCCGACCTGATAATCGGTAACGAAAGTGATCATCCTCTGCATCGGCCCTTCCGAACAGTCGATGGCCAGATAAAATGCCAGTTTGAGCAGCCAGGTTTTCAGGGGAATTTCAAAAATCAGGTAAATCAGAGCGGCGAATGGCAGCGAAAATGCCGCCGCCGCGAACAGAGAGCGCCGGTTTTCGAGACGATTTTGCCCTGCTGGCCCGTCTGAAACTTCTCGGTCAGCCGGCAGCTTTGCGCCAACGCTGTTTTCTTCCCCGGTTTTCTGCAGAAAATAAATACCGGCGAGCATGGCGAACGGGTATTCGGTAAGATTCGAGAACAGCAGTGGCGCCAGCAATGAATTGAACATGCCCCCGACCACGCCCCCGACCGAAAGCCACAGATAAAAAGCGGTCAGCTCGGAAGCCGCAGGCCGGGTTTCAGCAAGATAGCGGTGGCAGAGCAGCGAAAAGCTGAACAGCACGAACAGGTGCGCCGGCAGACCAATTTCAATACCGAATGTGCCGTCAAGAAAGTAAAGGGGCAGAAAAATCAGGGCCCCCACACCGGCAGCTCCTCTGATCAGGCGTGTCGGCAAACGAAACCATTCAGAAAAGGCGAGAATCCAGGTTACCAGATAAAGCATCAGCGGCACGACCCACAGAAGCGGTACCGGCGCCACATCGCGCGTCAAAAAGCCGGTAACCGCAAGCAACAGGCTTGAGGGCACCGCCGCTGCCGTAATCCAGCACCAGATCTGCTCCTGCCCTGGCGCAGCCGAAGTCGCCCTGTCACATGCCGGGTCGGCTGTCGCAGTCACCTTCGTTTCTGAAACCGCAGATTTGGCCCGATCACCGGCTTCTGCCCCGACCGGAGCAGCCGAAAAATTTTCTGTCACTGTCTGCTTTTCAGAACGACGCCGCAGCAGCACTGCGCACCCGGCCATCAGCAGGGCGAGAAGATAGAAGCCATATTTCCAGAAAGTGGCCTGGTCATGCAGGCTCAGATTCGGCTCGATGAACACCGGGTAAGCAAGCAGAGCCGCGAGACTGCCGCAATTGCTGGCGGCGTAGAGAAAAAACGGGTTGGCAGCGCGGGCGTGGTTCGACAGCGAAAACCACTTCTGCAGCATCGGCGAAGTGGCAGACAGAAAGAGAAACGGCAGACCGGCCGTCAGCATAAGCTGCAGCAACAGCCACAGCGCCGGGTCTTCCGGCACTGACGCGCCGCCACGGTAAGCAATCGGCAATGTCAAAGCTGCGCCCACAGCAAAAATCAGATGCAGCAGCATCTGGCTGCCACTTTTCAGTCGGGCGAAAGCGAGGTGGGTGTAAGCGTAGCCGCCAAGCAGCAGCAGTTGAAAGAAAAACATGCAGGTGTTCCAGGCGGCCGGGGCACCGCCAACCAGCGGCAGAAAAATGCGCCCCACCATGGGCTGCACCATAAACAGCAGGAAAGCTGAAAGAAAAATACTGATTGTGTAAATAAAAACCATGCTGAACCGGTTTGCCTGCGAAATTTTGTATTCTGGTCAGCGGAATTCTAAACCGCCCGGCCTGATCAGGCAAACATTATTTTTGCCAGCTTCGAGTCGCATCTGTAGCCAGTAAAAAAGCAACAAAAGAGGCCCCGGCAAAGCCGGAGCCTCCTGGTAATCACATAAAACTCTGATCAGACGCGCTTTTTGGCCTTGAGAATCTTGACCATCGAGTTCACGACGTGAATGCCCTTGGTGCCGCGGCCGAAGCCGTCGTCCATACCGCATTCCTTCGCGATGTCGCGGGTGACCTGGGTGCCGCCGCACATGATCATGACTTTTTCTCTGATGCCTTTTTCGCGGCAGAGTTCGTCGAGCTTGCGCATGTTCTTGCGGTGCACATCGTTGTGGCTGATGATGGTGCTGATGAGAATCGCGTCAGCGCCAGTTTCGATCGCGGCGTCGACCATTTTGCCGACCGGCACCGAGGTACCGAGGTAATGGTATTTAACGCCGTATTTTTCGATGCCGCCGTGCTTGATGTCGAGAATTTCGCGCAGACCGACCGAATGTTCGTCTTCACCGACGGTGCCGGCGACGACCTTGAGGCCGATTTTCTTGATGCCGGCACGGATTTCTTCTTCGCTCAGCATTTCTTCTTTCGGCGGAATCTTCAGCGTCGTGCGATCGATGGCGAAGTCGACCTTGCCTTTGACTTCGACGAAGGTGCCTTCGCTCGGGTGCATGACCTGGGTATTAATGACTTCGGGGTCTTTCAGACCCATCTTTTTTGCGATTTCCATGGCGGCAACGCCGGCCACTTCAAGAGCTTCGGGCACGAACAGCTGAATCAGCACGGTGCCGTCGCCGGCCCATTCCGCTTCGGGCTTGATCATCTTGCCTTTGCGGTATTCAACGGTTTTCTGCAGGCGCAGATTGCAGTTGTCGGTCTGGTCGATTTCGTCGATATAAGCAATTTTGGTCGGGTCGCAGAGAGTGCAGCCCTTGATCGGGTCGCAGGGCTTCTTCAGACCGGCCGGCAGCTGGTTGTGGCCGAAAACGCTGCAGACGGGGGCCATATAGTCGGCATCGCGCTCG